>VSSQ01000210.1_pt1 | contig 71457 bp, 52 predicted proteins | sample 4763081 | NCBI WGS metagenome assembly VSSQ01 (sample SAMN12137344, study PRJNA551015) | bioreactor metagenome | isolation source: SDC9 anaerobic chlorinated ethene degrading culture | place: USA: Knoxville, Tennesee | collected 2015-01-01
AGTGAACCGCTTTGCTGCTTATTTTTCGTATTGCTCCATTAGTTCAAAGAACTCTCTTTCTACCAAACAACAAACTTTATTATCGTTTGGGGCTGCAAAATTACAAACTATTTTTAATCCTGCAACTCTTTTAAGAATTTTTTTTCAAAAAACTTTCCAACCTCGATCTTCCCGCAGAATTAACCGCTTTTAGCCTCAATTGGGATGGCAAAAGTACTGCCTTTTTTATTTCCTGCAAGAGGTTGATCAAACTTTTTTCTGCCATTTTTCCTAATACATTCATTCTAAACCTGTTCAACATCAAAAAAAAATGAACTTTTTTTTGATCGGCAGATACCCCGCTACAGCCCAAAAACAACCCGGATCATTTAAATGCCTGATTTACACAAATATAAAAAATATCTCCATTTACGTCCGTTTTAACATGATTTTGTAATTTAGCCGTTAAAATTTCTCCCCATGAAGGCGCTACGACTCATACTTTTCGCTCATATACTTATAATACCCGTCCTGTTTTCTGAGGCAGATGCCCAGGAATTTACGAAAAACAAAGAGAAATTCTCCGATAATCTCTTCTTCGGCGGCGGGCTGGGATTGCAGTTCGGCACACTTACCCTGATTGATCTTTCACCCATCGTGGGATACCGCGTAACCGAAAAGTTTGAAACCGGACTCGGACTTACTTATAAATATTACAGATATAAGGATTACTACATCGATTATTACACGGGCATAAGTTATGATCTGAAAAGCAACATCCTCGGCGGTTCTGTATTTGCAAGGTATCATATTCTTGACAATGTTTTTGCCCATGCCGAGTTCGAATCATTGCGATACAACTATACATCCTATTATAGTTCAGGTACAGGATTGCTTTCGGAACCAGCCACCGCCATCATCAACAGCTTATTTGTGGGCGGCGGATACCGGCAACGGATTTCTCAGGGATCCTATTTCTATATAATGGCACTGTGGAACCTGAATCAGGATGCCCTCTCGCCATACGACAATCCTGTACTCCGTATGGGAGTTATACTTGGCAGATAATAAATTGCGGGGCTCAGGCAATCTCACCTCTTCCCGGCAAACCTGAATACCAGCGCCGGGCTTGATTTCATTATGCTTTTCAACTCAGGAGTCAGCGGTATAATCACTTCTCCCCCTTTTGAAAAATCTGCTTTTACCTTCAGACTACTGCCCATTAATACCGGTTTGCCCGGATAACCATCAGGCAGCTCCACTTTCAGCATTTCCGGTAATTTATCATGATCGGTCAGGTAAATGGCATAAACAAAACCATTCTTTTGCGTATAAACAAATCCTCCCTTTTCATAAGGGGCAACAGGTTTGCTTGCATATATTCCCTCTCCGTTCACTTCCATCCATTTACCGATCTCCTCCAGCCTCTGGTATGCTTCCGGAGCCCATTCCCCATCGGGACCGGGGCCTATGTTCAGCAGAAAATTACCGCCGCGCGCCACAATGCGGCATAATAACCTGATTAACTCGGAGGATGATTTGTAATGATCGCCCGGAACATAGCTCCAGGAGTTGCCCATAGTCATACAGGTTTCCCAGGGGAAATCAAGCAATTGCTCCGGAACACGCTGCTCCGGTGTAAGGTAATTCTGATCCGGGCCTTCAACAGCCCTGTCCACCACCTGTATCCCCGGCTGCAGCTCCCTGGCCATGGCCGCAATGCCCGGCATGTCAATATCCTGGTTAACCAGCCGCTTTCCATCAGGAAAAACGGTATCGGCGCACTTCTTCACCCATCCGCCATCCAGCCAGAGGATATCAACCCTGCCGTAATCCGTCAACAGTTCCCTGATTTGTCCACGGGTAAAATCCTTGTACCTCTCCCATTTCTCCGGGTATTTTTCGCGGCTGTAGTTCACATTCCGGTCAACCGGAGGAAAGTAAGGATCCCAGTAATCAGGACAATGCCAATCGGGTTTCGAGAAATACGCCCCGATGCCCATTCCCTTGTTTCTGAATGCGTCGAAAATCCTGCCGGTAACATTGGCTGCTGGGTTTGTTGAAAACGGACAATCAGGACCGGTGATGCGGTAATCCGTAAGTTTTGTATCGAACATACAGAAACCATCATGATGCTTGGTGGTAAATACCATATATTTCATCCCCGCCTTTGCGGCAGCATCCGCCCACCTTTGCGGGTTAAAGCGTACCGGGTTGAATGTTGAAGGCAACGACTCGTAAGCCCTGCGGTATTCAAAGTAGTCGTGCGCGAAAGGCCCTTTGCGGGCACACCACTCTTCATCTTCCGGACAAATGCTCCAGCTTTCCACAACGCCCCACTGACTGTATGGGCCCCAGTGCATCAACAGACCGAATTTCAGATCCTGCCACCAGGCCAGCTTTTCTTTTACCAGTGAATCTTCAGGCCAGATATAGACCCGGTCATCGTGATGCTGCGCCCTTATTCCGGCGCTCAGGAATATTATCGGAATGATCAATTTAACGCTGAGAAACTTTATCATACAAATTTATTTTACAACAGGGAGGACTTCATTCAGGCCCGGACACACAAAAACGGCCCCCGTTACGGAGGCCGCGTTACTGATTGGTTTAATCCACTTCCGTTTCGGGAATATTCTTCAGGATTTCCAGGGTAAGGTCCCAGAACTTCTGTACGGTAGGGATCAACAGCCTTTCATCGGGTGAATGGGCACCCTTAATGGTAGGACCGTAGGAAATCATATCCATACCCGGGTACTTCTCCCCTACCAGGCCGCACTCCAACCCTGCATGGATGGCCAGCACCCTGGGTTCGGCATCAAAAAGCCTGTGGTAAGCATTGCGGGAGATCTCCAGCACCTCCGATTTCGGATTGGGGGTCCAGCCCGGATAACCATCGGAATGCACCGACTTGCCCCCGGCCAGGTTAAATACCGCAACCACCATATTGGCCACATTGTCCTTGGCCGATTCCACCGAACTGCGCTGACTGGTGGTTACCTCAATTCTATTTTCAAGGGTTTTGACTGAGGCCAGGTTGGTCGAAGTTTCCACGAAATTCGGGATGTCGGCCGACATGGCAATAACGCCGTGGGGGCATGCATACAGGGCATTCAGCAAACGCTCCTGGGTTGAAATGTCAAAAAGGTAATCAGGCAGGTCGCAGGCCTTGAACTGCAGGTTCAGGCCAGGTTCGGTTACTTTCAGTTCATTCCTGACTGTGGAACTGAATTTCGTTGCAAATTCTTCAAAATCCCGGGTGAAACGCTTTGGCAGGGTAACAATGGCCGTAGCTTCGCGGGCAATTGCATTTCTGAGGTTACCACCGTCAAATTTCGAGAGGCGCATTTCGAAACGGCGATTGGCTTCCCAAAGCAGGCGATTGAGTATCTTGTTCGCATTGCCGAGCCCCTTATTGATATCATCACCTGAATGCCCCCCTTTCAATCCGCTTACTTTCACAACATAACCAGCCTGATTGGCTCCCACCGGGACTTTGGAATAATTCATAGTGATGACGGTGTCTTTACCGCCGGCACAGCCGATAAAAATTTCCCCTTCATCTTCTGAGTCGAGGTTGAGCAGTATCCGGCTGTTGAGCAAATCGGGCTTCAGCCCGAAAGCGCCGGTCAGGCCGGTCTCTTCATCCACCGTAAACAGGCACTCCACCGGCCCGTGGGCGATGTCGTCCGCCTCCAGCAAGGCCAGTTGTGCGGCAATGCCAATCCCGTCGTCGGCGCCAAGGGTGGTACCACGCGCTTTAACCCAATCACCATCTATATATGGCTGGATGGGATCGGTATCAAAATCATGCAGGGTATCGCTGTTCTTCTCGCAAACCATATCGATGTGGCTCTGCAGCACGACAGATTTCCGGTTCTCCATTCCGGGAGAAGCAGGTTTCCTGATCAGGATATTTCCGGTTTCATCCACAATGGTTTCAAGGCCAGCCTTTTGCCCGAATGCAACAATATAGGCGGCAATTTTTTCTTCCTTTTTGGAAGGACGCGGCACTTTGCATATCTCTTCGAAATAATGCCACAATCTGGCCGGCTTCAGCCGGTTTAACGATTCGCTCATGGTATTTATAAATTTGAATGCGGAATTTATCTTCACAAATATATTATTTTTATAACTCCAAATAAAACAGACGGACACTTTTACATTAATTACGCAGGAATTATAAACCAAAATCAATGGAACTCATACATGCAATTGAAAACCGGGTAAGTGTGCGCAGCTTTACTGCGGAACCTGTCAGCCGAAAAGACCTCGAAGAACTGGTGCGGCGTGCAGGCCTGGCACCCAGCATCAACAATTCACAGCCCTGGAAATTTGTGGTAATCACCAAACGTGACTTGCTGAAAGAAATGGCGGCGGCTGTTTCGCGTGCACTCGGAGAATTTCCGGTAAAGGACAAGGAAGACCTCAACCATGCCTTTCTTTCCAGGATTGAATGGTATTCCACCTTTTTCGAGGATGCCCCGGCCGTGATCGCATTACTGATGAAACCATATATCTCGGTGCTTGAGAAAGGGGCGGATCTCACACATGAAGAAATTGACAATATGCGCAACCGGCCTGATATGCAGACCGCCGGCGCCGCCATTCAGAATATCCTGCTCTCGGCCGTTGATCTGGGGCTTGGCGCATGCTGGATGAGTGCGCCTATGATTGCCAGGCCCGCGCTGGAATCGCTGTTGCAGGTTGAAGATCCTTATAAGTTGATCACATTCGTTGCTGTGGGCAAAACCTTCGGAGCTCCGGCAAGGAAGTCCAAAAAGACATTGGGTGAGATTATCCGGTTTATTGATTAACTCAGGCCGGCACTGTATTTTTCAACAGGCTGATCGTGCCGGCAGGATCTGCTGAGGAAAAAACCGTATTGCCGGCCACCAGTACGTCTGCCCCCGCGGCAATCAGCTTTCCGGCATTCCGGAGGTCAACGCCTCCGTCTACTTCAATCAGTGCGGCGGAGCCTGTCATGCTGATGAGATCTTTCAGCCGGGCAATTTTCCCATAAGTATTCTCAATAAATTTCTGTCCCCCGAACCCGGGATTCACCGACATTACCAAAACAAGGTCAACATCGGTTATAATATCTTCAAGGACATGCACCGGTGTATGCGGATTCAGCACCACCCCGGCTTTCATGCCCAGCTCCCTGATCTGATGCACGGCGCGGTGAAGATGCGTGACTGCTTCGTAATGTATGCTCAGGCAGTAAGTCCCTAAATCACGGAACGTTTCAAAATAACGCTCGGGCTGAACAATCATCAGGTGCACATCGAGCGGCTTTGCGGCGATCTTGCTTATGGCTTTTATTACCGGCATTCCGAATGAGATATTCGGAACAAAAACGCCGTCCATCACATCCACATGAAACCAGTCGGCTTCGCTGCGGTTGACCATTGCTATATCATCACCCAATCGGGTAAAATCGGCAGAAAGTAAAGAGGGGGCGATCAGGTGCGACATTCCGGCTTTCTTTTGGAGTAATGAAACGCAAATTTACACAATTTCCCGATAGTGCGCATTTGATATCAATGAGGCGGACAGGTTCCGACGCGTGCATCGCTGTCAAAAGAAAAAGCGGAGCATAGTCCGCTCAGTTTTATTTTCCAGGATAAGTTTTCAGGATTTTGCTCCGCGAGGTATGTTTGAGCCGGCGGATGGCTTTTTCCTTGATTTGCCGCACCCGTTCGCGGGTAAGATCGAATCGTTCGCCAATTTCCTCGGGGGTGAGCGGGTGTTCGCCGCCAGGTCCGAAGTACAACCGGATAACTTCGACTTCGCTGCGGTTGACTATTTCAATATCATCACCCATACGGGTAAAATCGGTAGAAAGCAAAGAAGGGTCCAATAAATTCATAAACAATTGGTTTAAATTTCATTGAATTAAAGTTCAAGTTTTTTCACTTTAGGTAAAATTTATCAGGACAAATGATCAGGAAGGGGACCAATAATATCAAATGTTGCCAGAAACAATAAATAAATTCAACTCCTTTTTCATTTTTTCATTGACAAATACGTTTTTTGCATTATATTTGGAAATAAATTCTTTATAAAAACTATGATGAATCAGCTGGCACTTTGCCGGATTTATACTGCTAAAACCAATCAGTCCTGTTTGCTTCCTTTTCCTATATATATATATATATATAGAGAGAGAGAGAGAGAGAGAGAGAGATTTAACAATTAACCAACCTCATCCACTTTTAAACCCAGAAGCACATCCTCACAGCTTTACAACCCTTATGCTTTGGCATAAGTTGCTGGAAAAGGATGTGCCTCCATGAATATTTATCAATGCTCCTATTTTATTTAACAATTTATTATTTTGAAATTTTTAATTTTTCACAACAAAAAACTTTAATCATGAAAAAACTAATTGTTCTTCTTTTTAGCTCATTCTTCCTTATTAGTTTAAGCGCTGAAGCGACTTTTGTTGTAGTGTATGGTAAAGGAGGTGTAGTTAATAACCCTGATGGATCAAGTCATATATGTCCAGATCAATCAGACAAAAAATGCGCCTCCATTTCACTTCCAACAACCGGGACAGATGGAATTATGACCGTGGATGGAATGACTTACAACGTTGAGATAATAGAAATGAGTATTATAGGCCGTGATGGAGACGATTTCTATTGTAACGGAGTTATTGTGAATGTTAAATAGGACCACTATGAAGAAGTTTTATTTCATAATTTGTCTTATTGCACTTATTTTCACCTGCATAGATACTCAAGCAATAAATATAAGGATTTATGGGAAAGGTGGAATTGTGATTAATCCTGATCAAAGCTATAAAATCTGCCCTGATTTTGCCTTCAGGACTTGTGCAATTGTTTCGGTTAGCTGGAGAGATATTTGGAACTATATAACAGATAATACAAATTATCCCCAACCTGCTTTGGCAACTATTTTCATTTATGATGACGATGAAAACTTAGCTGAAGAAAGAGATGCAGCCGTAATATGGGTTGATCCGGGTATCATTACAGAATCTGCACCAACCACCCTGCAAAGTTGTGACATTAAATTCAGGTAATAATTGAAATGCTTCCCGGTATTGATAAACTGGGAAGCATTTCATAAAAAAATTCCTAAAACAAATAAAATGAACAAATTAATTCTATTAACATGCCTTCTATTGGCGTATATATTTACAATTGCGCAAGAAGATGAAGAAAGAGACTTGCACAGAATGAAGCAAAAAGCTGGTTCTGAACACATAATAATCGATTTCTTTCAAAAATCAAATTTGCCATTGGGGCAAACTAAGACTGTTTATGCAATTATTTTAAATCCTATGGGTTGCCCTCGTTGCGAAGGCGCTATTAATCCTTTTATCAGAGAACTTCACAAAGTTGACTCTTCTTCCTTAATTTGCCTCATTGTTGAATACCCCAAAACAGATGCGGTTAAAGCCTACCTGGCAAAACGGAAATTCGAGGTTTCACATGTCATTATTGATAATGAAGGATTTTTCTTAAAAAACTTTGAATTTTCATCACAGGAGATGCAGGTGCCCTTTATCACAAAAATTAATTTAGAAAATGGTGTTTTGATAAGCAGCGAATCAACCTTAGGAATAACCATGGATGGTGATTTTGTTGAAAGGATTCATAGTCAGACAATTCCACAAATGCAGGTTACTGCTACACTAAATCCTGTTAATGAAATTAGACAGATAGGTCAGGATCTAAATGTAATGCAGCCAACATCAAAATGTATTTTATCTGAAGATGACCGATACCCAATTTCTCAAATATCAAATCCCGATATCTCCGCTTCCGGTAGATTTTTTTGTTTTCAAGATAAACTGGCCAATGCAATATTCGTTTATGAAATTAAAGATACTACAGCCTCATTAATCAATGTGTTGAAACCAGATGAAGAGGAGAAAAAACTATTTGTTGCTCCAGATGTTGGAGACACACTTTATAGGATGCTGGATAAAATGAATATACTCAATAGCATGTACTTCAATTGCAATATTCTGGATGAAGAAAGTGTCGTTATCTCCGCTTCGCTGCCCAAAGTATTTTGGGAGGATAAATCAACTGAATCTTTGGCGTATTATAACAAAATTGCATATCTCGTTAAAGGCCTGAAAAGTAAATCAATGAGTTATTTTACTTTGGATACAGTATTTAAGGATATTACGTTGTCGCATACAAACACATGTTTTGACTTTAAGAATAATTCGATTTATGTACCAATATCCAGAGGATGGCCCAACGGGGATAAAGAATTAGTTGATCCGAATGATACAGTCGAGAATCCATTTAACCCAAAATTCTATAAACAAGCACCCCTTATGGCAAAATTTGATTTTCAGGGCAATTTTGAATCATTTATAGGTAATTTGGATCCTACTTATGCAATTAATAAAGTCGGTTACTCTTTCATTAATTTAACAGTTAAAAATTTTGATGGAGTAACGTATTACACTTCGGGGTATTCGGGTGATATTTACCGATTCTCAGATAAGCAGAATTATCACGAACCAATTGTATTTTTCACACCATCAACTTGCCCCATTAATGCAAGTTACGAAACAGAGCCTTTAAAATACCTTCAGGAGTGTCAAAAAATCTATAATAAAGATATAATTGATTTCACCTACAGCCAAGGCAAGATTTATGCTATAGTTAAGCAGGATGATCTTTATAGATTAGTTGTTTACAACGGTATTTCTATTACCAATCTATATGACCTGCCTCGTTTGGTAAAAAGAGACAAAGTAGTGAAATATTTTTTGAAAAAAAACGAAGAAATAATCGTTTGCTACGGTGTGTTCGAAAGCCCGGAAAATTCAGTACTGTATAAATTTATTATTAACCAAAACCAATGAAAAATGAAAACAAAATTGCTGGCAACCCTTATCTTATCTCTGGCTATCGGGTTAGCAAAAGCTGACATCGTGATCGTGGTGTATGGAGCCGGAGGAATCGTAGTTTGTGGAGGAACAACGACCATCTGCCCTAAAGAGTCTAATGCTCATTGTCAAACAATTACAATTATAGACAATGGTAATTGTGATGGAGTTCGAGGATATGTCTTTGAAGGTGATGAACGAATAAATTTTATTTTGGATAAACCACTCGATATTTTTACTGATGAGGCAGGGAATATAGCTTCCTATGGGTTTACAGCCAATAGTGAGAATTCAGATTAACACCCCTGTTGAATAGGGGACAATAAGCAGATTTAAGCTGAGTGTATTAAAGAAAGCGAGCTTCCCCGCTTTTTTTATCCCAAATACGTTTTCAGTATTTTACTCCGGGAGGTGTGTTTCAGCCTCCGTAGCGCTTTTTCACTGATCTGCCTGGTCCCTGGCCTGGTGCGCTTTCATTTCCCTTACCCCGGGCTGAAGCCCGGGGCAAAAGCAGCGCCCAACTCCAAACGGCTTTAGCCGAAAAGATGAGAAAAGTCAAATCAGGGTAAATACGCAATTGCCGGGTATTAAAATCCGGACAGCTTCGACTAAACTTTCGCCGGCTTTTGGGCTAAAGCCCCTGTAAGTTCCGGGTTAGCAATTACCCCGGGCTGAAGCCCCGGGTAATTGAAAGCATAAAACAGAGTAGAAATCAGGATTAAAGTCCTTGGTAGTTCCGGGGTTTTCTTTATCCAGCTTAAGCCCGGGATAATTGATTTCATTCATAAAAAAAAGAACGGAGGTAAGTCCGCTCAGTTTTATTTTCCAGGTCAGGTTTTCAGGATCTTGCTCCGGAAGGTTTGCTTCAGCTTCCGGAGCGCTTTTTCCTTGACTTACCCCTTCCCTGTTGCAGCACTTACTTTACCTTATTTTCATGAATATTGCAAGTTTTTACCTGAATTTCATAAACTATACCTGAAATTCACCTATATTTGCGTACCTATTTTTCATCATCTATGGATATAAATACCCGTTTTTCACTAGATTTACCCGTTTTTCACGGCAGACAACTTCCTGAGCCAGGAATTATTGTCGGATATGCTGCACTTATAGAAGTATTCGATCTTAAAATGTACAACCCTCAGCGTGTTGCGTTGATTAGTAAGAAAAACCGGCAATACGAGAATGAACATTGGAAAGTTTTAACCCCAAGGCACCAACCTGAAGAAATACTTTACAAACAGCTTGTTTTTGCGCTCAAATATGAAGGAATTAATCTGCTCTTCTTTAAAAAGCTGTTTGAGAAATTAGCTTTACAGGACGTGCTGTCATTGATAAGTGAAGAACCAACCGGTCAATACTCGCGAAAAATATGGTTTTTATACGAATGGTTGATGAAGCAGCAATTACCGGTAAAAGATCTTGTTATCAAAAATTATGTGCCACTGGTTGATGAGAAACTACAATTCGGAATATCAGGTGGTTATAAATCTTCGCGACATCGCATAATAAATAATCTCCCGGGTACAGTTGATTTTTGCCCGCTTATATACAAAACTCCCGGGCTGAAGAATTACATTGATAGTAACCTGGCAGCGCAAAAGGATCGCTACCTTAAAGGTATAAGAAAAGATTTATTGCAACGTGCATCGGCATTTTTATTATTGAAAGATTCCAAAGCGTCTTTTACCATTGAGGGTGAAAGCCCGAAAAGTAAGCGGGCTGCACACTGGGGAAATGCCATTGGACAAGCAGGAATCAGAGATTTGAATAAGGAAGAGCTGCTGCGCCTGCAACAAATTGTTATTGAAAATCCCCGGTTTATTGAAACCGGGTATCGGACTAAAGGCGGTTTTGTGGGTGAGTACGACCGCTTTACGCTTGAACCATTGCCTGATCATATCTCAGCAAGACATCAGGATCTGGAAATTTTAATGAATGGCTTGCTTAACACGGAAAAGCTGCTGTCAAAATCCGGTATGGACGCTGTACTTTGTGCCGCCGTATTGGCTTTTGGCTTTGTATTTATACACCCATTTGAAGATGGCAATGGTCGTATCCACCGTTACCTTATTCATCATACGCTTGCTAAAAAACAATTCTCTCAACAGGGAATTATATTTCCGGTATCATCTGCCATTATTAATAAAATTGATGAATACCGGAAAGTACTGGAGCACTTTTCTCTTCCTTTGCTCGAATTAATAGATTGGAGGGAAACAAAAGACCATAATGTAGAAGTCCTGAATGATACTGTTGATTACTACCGCTACTTTGATGCTACTGTTCAGGCTGAGTTTTTATACGATTGTGTCAATGAAACCATTCAACGTATTATTCCTGATGAATTAAATTATTTGGTGAGTTACGATAAGTTTAAAACCATAATTGAAGATGAGTTTGAAATGCCGGACAAAATGATTGCCTTGCTGGTAAATTTTCTGGAACAAAATCATGGAGTGTTGTCAAAACGAGCAAAAGAAAAAGAGTTTAACAGTCTTTCAGATGAAGAAATCCATAAAATAGAGAAAATCTATAACGAGGCATTCAAACCTGGTTAAAAGCATCATCATAAGTCGATGAAGAATAACGCTAAAAAATTAATCCTAAAAAAGATAAATGGACAAATACCTGCGACGACAGGGGAATAATATTAACCCGGCTTCGACTGGACTTTCGCCGGTTTTTTGGGCTAAAGCCCCCGTAAGTTCAGGGTTATCCATTACCCCGGGCTAAAGCCTGGGGTAAAAACAGCGCCCCACCCCAAGCGGCTTTAGCCGAAAAGATGAGAAAAGCCAGATCAGGGCAAACCCACGATTGCCGGGTATTAAGATTCGACCGGCTTCGGCTGAACTTTCGCCGGATTTTGGGCTAAAGCCCCCGTAAGTTCAGGGTTATCCATTACCCCGGGCTTCAGCCAGGGATAAAAACAGCGCCCCACCCCAAGCGGCCTTAGCCGAAAAGATGAGAAAAGCCAGATCAGGGGATATCCACGATTGCCGGGTATTAAGATTCGACCGGCTTCGGCTGAACTTCCGCCGGTTTTGGGCTAAAGCCCCTGTAAGTTCAGGGTTAGCAGTTACCCCGGGCTAAAGCCCCGGGTAATTGAAAGACTTCCTGGAAAAGATAATGCCGGGATAAAATTCCTTGTAGGTTCCGGGGTTTACTATATCCAGCTAAAGCCCGGGATAATTGATTTCATTCATAAAAAAAGAGCGGAGGTTAGTCCGCTCAGTTTTTCTATCCAAGATAAGTTTTCAGGATTTTGCTCCTGGAGGTATGTTTCAGCCTCCGGATCGCCTTCTCCTTAATCTGCCTTACGCGCTCGCGGGTAAGGTCGAAGCGCTCGCCGATCTCTTCGAGGGTAAGCGGATGCTCGCCGCCCAATCCGAAATAAAGCCGGATAACATCGGCCTCGCGCGGGGTTAGGGTTGAAACGGCCCGCTCTATCTCCTTGCGGAGTGATTCGTAGAGCAGTTCGGTTTCAGGCGTAGGACCATCCTCGCTGCGCAGCACGTCGTACATGTTGTTGTCCTCGTCCTGCACCAATGGTGCATCCATTGATACATGACGGCCCGAATTGCGCATCGACTCTTTAACCTCATTCTCGCTGATCTCGAGCAGTCCGGCGATTTCATCGTAATTGGGCTCGCGCTCATATTCCTGCTCCAGCCTGGCATAGGCCTTGTTGATCTTGTTGATGGATCCGATCTTATTCAGCGGAAGCCTCACAATACGCGACTGCTCGGCAAGCGCCTGCAAAATGGACTGCCTGATCCACCACACGGCATAAGAGATAAACTTGAATCCGCGGGTTTCGTCAAAACGCTGCGCAGCCTTGATCAGGCCGAGGTTCCCCTCGTTGATCAGGTCGGGCAGGCTTAAGCCCTGATTCTGGTATTGCTTTGAAACTGAAACAACAAACCTCAGATTTGCTTTGGTCAGTTTTTCGAGTGCGGCACGGTCGCCCTGCTTAATGCGCTGGGCCAGCGCTACTTCTTCATCGGCAGTGATCAGCTCAACTTTTCCTATCTCCTGAAGATACTTGTCCAGCGAAGCTGTTTCGCGGTTGGTTACCTGTTTGGTAATCTTTAGTTGCCTCATATTCTCCCTTTAAATTAACAGCGAATCCTTTTTACGTAAAAAACGGCCGAATGTTACATTATTTCTGATCCGGCTCCGGTTTAGGCAGCAAAACTTTACGCGAAAGCTTCAGTTTTCCGGTTTTACTGTCAATATCAATCAGCTTGACGTCGATTTCGTCGCCTACCTTCAGCGCGCTTTCTACCTTATCAAGACGCCTGTGCTCAATCTCAGAGATGTGCAGCAGTCCGTCCTTACCAGGCAATACCTCCACAAAGGCGCCGAAAGTGGTGATGTTCTTGACAACACCGTGGTAGACAGTTCCGATTTCAGGGATGGCAACGATGCGTTTGATTTTATCTTTTACCGCTTCGATCGACTCCTTGTTGTTGGACACAATGTCGATAATTCCGAAATCGCCGACTTCCTCAATCACGATGGTTGATCCTGTTTCGCGCTGCATTTCCTGGATCACTTTACCGCCGGGGCCAATTACTGCGCCGATAAATTCTTTAGGAATGGTCATCTTTACGATACGCGGCACATGAGGCTTATAATCCTCACGGGGAGTGCTGATGGCCTTCATCATTTCACCGAGAATGTGCAGCCTGCCGGCTTTCGCCTGCTCAAGCGCCTGTGCAAGCACCTCGTAGGGCATCCCGTCAACCTTGATGTCCATCTGACAGGCGGTGATGCCGTCAACAGTACCGGTAACCTTGAAGTCCATATCTCCGAGGTGGTCTTCATCGCCAAGGATATCGCTCAGCACGGCAAAGCGGCTGGTTTTGGTATCTGAAATCAGTCCCATGGCAATGCCGGAGACCGGTTTCCTGATCTTAACCCCTGCATCCATCAGGGCCATGGTACCGGCACAAACCGTTGCCATTGACGAAGATCCGTTCGACTCAAGGATATCGCTGACCACGCGGATGGTATAAGGATTTTCTTCCCCGTTGGGGATCATGGGCTTCAGTGCCCTGAGCGCCAGGTTGCCGTGACCGATTTCGCGGCGGCTGGTTCCCATGATGCGCTTTACCTCTCCGGTTGAGAATGGAGGGAAATTATAATGCAGGATAAAATTGATCTTTTCTTCAATCACAGCGCCGTCGATAACCTGTTCATCAAGCTTGGTACCCAGGGTAACCGTGGTAAGCGACTGGGTTTCGCCGCGGGTAAAGATGGCTGATCCGTGTACGGCAGGCAAATAGTCAACCTCGCACCAGATGGGGCGGATCTGATCCAGTTTGCGCCCGTCGAGCCGCTGACGTTTGTCAAGAATAACGTTTCTGACGGCCTCTTTCTCCACATCATGATAATAACGGGTGATCATGAATTCCTTCTCTTTGGCTTCTTCCGGGTCGAGGGTGGCAATAAATTCTTCCCTGATGGCGGCGAAAGCGTCGGAGCGCTCGTGCTTGGCGGTGGGATTGCTGGCGATGTCAATAATACGCTGATAGGCAAATGCATGCAGTTTCTCTTTCAGTTCCGCATCATTGGTTTCGTGGCAATAGGTACGTTTGGGATTGGCCTTTTCAACCATTGCAGCCAGTTCGAGCTGGGCATTGCACTGGATTTTAATGTGTTCATGCGCAAACTTAATTGCTTCGATCATATCGGCTTCCGAAACTTCCTTCATTTCGCCTTCAACCATCATGATATTATCCATAGAAGCGGCAACCATGATATCGAGATCGGCCAGCGGAATATCTTTGGTATGGGGGTTCACGACAAATTTGCCGTCGATGCGGGCGACCCTGACCTCAGAAATCGGTCCGTTGAAGGGGATATCCGACACGGCAAGGGCAGCGGATGCCGCAAGTCCTGCGAGTGCGTCGGGCAATATGTTCTCATCTGCGGAGATCAGGGTAATGATCACCTGGGTTTCGGCATGAAAATCATCCGGGAAGAGCGGACGCAGCGCCCTGTCAACAAGGCGGGCTATCAGAACTTCATAGTCTGAAGGACGGGCCTCACGTTTAAAAAAGCCACCGGGAAAACGTCCGGCAGCGGCATATTTCTCGCGGTATTCCACCGTGAGGGGCATAAAGTCGACATTTTCGCCGGCCTCTTTTCTGGCAACCACAGTAGCCAGTAACATGGTGTCGCCCATTTTTACTACAACGGCACCATCAGCTTGCTTGGCCAACCGACCGGTCTCAATGGAGATGGACCTTCCATCCCCGATGTCGAAAGTTTTTACTATTCCTTGCATATAATTTATTGTGAAAATGATTGTTACACGATCAGTCCCAAGGAGGGAAAACCGGGCACAAAATTAATGTTAATATCTATTGGTGTGAGGAAGCGAAAGAATTATTTCCATCCGGCATGATACAAAAAGAGGCAATACAGGATTGCCTCTTCGATGAAAAAAGTTTGATACAGGATGTTACTTCCTGATATTGAGCTTCTTAATGATTTCCCTGTAACGTTCAATGTCTTTCTCCTTCAGGTAATCGAGCAACCTTCTGCGTTTACCTACGAGCCTGACCAGAGAACGTTCGGTCACTTTGTCGTTTCTGTTGATCTTGAGATGACCGGTAAGGTGCTGAATGCGATGGGTAAAAAGGGCAATCTGACCTTCGGCTGAACCTGTGTCGGCAGCAGTTTTACCATGCTCACTGAAAATATTCTTTTTTACTTCTGAAGTTAAGTACATGTCAATAAAGTTTATAGCTTTTGATTGGGGCTGCAAAAATAGAACATTATTTCATTCTGTGCAACCAAATGAGATTTTTTTTTCTGAATCCGGCAATTTTTAGCTTTATCTCTTCTACTCCCCTGAAGAACAAGGCATTATTCCGGCAAAATGGTACCGCTCAGCTGCATCAGCGATATTTCAAGTAACCGCACATCAAAAACTGCATTGATCAGCCTTTCATTGGCTGCCAGCAGATTTTTCTGAGCTTCACGGTATTCGATGCCTGACAACTCGCCCAAACGGAAGCGCTCCCCGGCAATTTCAAAATTTATGTTCGCTGTCAGCAGGTTCTGACGCTCCAGCGCCACCATCTGCAATTTACTGCTATATGTCTTATACGAAGAGAGCAGTTCAGCCTTAAGCTGCTCGGTATAAGCCTGTTGCTGAAGGGCCGCGCTTTCCATGCCGATCCGGGCGTTCTGCGCCTGGCGCTTGAGGTTGAAGCCATCAAACAGGCTCATATTTGCCGTAATTCCATAGTTGATCCCGGAAGTGCGGCTGGTCTTCATAAAACCGGACTCGCTGTTTTGATTATTGTAACTGTATCCAAGGTTCATCCCGATAACGGGCGCACGCCTGCCCCTGATATCCTGCAGCGTACGGTTGGCCATGTCTATATCGAGCTGACTGAGCAACAACTGCGGATTTGAGCGAAGCATCGCGCTTTCCAGCGCATTGTAATCCAGTACCGGCATAATGGTGATGGTATCTTCTACACCGAAAGTCAGGGCCGCGTCACGGGCCATCAGTTGATTCAGATTGATGGAAGCGCCGGTAATCATCTCCTGGAATTCAATCAGTTGCGAACGGTCTGTATTGAGGTCGACTTCGGCCTGCAAAAGGTCAAGCCTCGACCCCGAACCCAGCAACAGCATTTCACGCGCAATCTCCACCCGCTCTTCTCCCAGGGTTACCGCCTTTACAAATACCGCCATCCTTTGCCGGAGCTGAACTATATTGTAATAGGAGCCCAATATGGAAGCAATGGTATTTTCGATCTGCAAACGCGTGCGCAACTCCCCGGCATTCAACTGCTGCCGAAGCATGGCATAAGCGTTGAACATTCTCATCCCGTCAAACAAGGTCCAGTTCAGGGATGCACCCGCGCTCAGGGAATTCGATTTTGCATTGTCGCGCTCATTCACCTGCCCGGTAAGGTATTCCTGCCTGGCATTTATGATACTGTTGTTCTGCCCGGCACTCAGATCAGCAGTGGGTAAAAACCCTGCATTGCCCGGGGTGAGGTTATTCCTCAGCATCTCCTGATCGAGCCGTGCAATCCTGATGGCATAGTTGTTTTCCAGTGCCAGGTTCACCGCATCGGCAGGAAGCAATACCTGTGAAAAGGCTGCAGGGCCGGCGGAAGTAAGCAGAATGCCGGCCAGAAGTATATTTAATAATCTGAACTCAAATTGCATCACTTTCATCTTTCTCTGTTGGATTTCCGGTAGTTTCCTGCAGGTCGGCCACATTTGAAACGGTTCTTGTCAGTCCGGATATATAAACGTACATGGCCGGCACAACATAAAGGGTAAGCAGTGTTGAAAAGGCAAGTCCCCCGATTATGGCAGTACCCATTGAGACCCGGCTGGCAGAACCAGCACCCAAAGCCAGCGCGATTGGCACTGCGCCCAGGATGGTCGACAGGCTGGTCATCAGAATGGGCCGGAAACGACTTACCGCGGCTTCACTGATGGCCTGCATCCTCGGTAAACCGCCAGCTTTGCGCTGATTGGCGAATTCCACAATGAGAATGCCGTTCTTGGTTACCAGTCCGATCAGCATAATCACCCCGATCTGGCTGAAAATATTCAGTGTGAGGCCAAAATACCAGAGGGTGAGCACCGCGCCGGCCAACGCAAGCGGTACGGTAAACATAATGATGAACGGATCGCGGAAACTCTCGAACTGTGCCGACAACACAAGATAAATAAGTACCAGTGCAAGTACAAATGCAAACACCAGACTGGAAGAACTTTCGGCAAAGTCTTTTGAAGCGCCTGACAGGGAGGTGGAATAGGTATCATCCAGCACCTTTGCGGCTATCCTGTCCATCTCAACAATTCCATCACCAATGGTCAGGCCTTTGGCAGGATTGGCAGAGACCGTTGCCGATACAAAACGGTTGTAGCGGAACAACTGCGGGGGATTGATATCTTCGGTAAGCGTGACAAAGTTATCGAGCTGCAGCATCTGCCCCTGGCTGTTGCGTACCGTTAAAGCGCGCAGGTCGAGGGGCTGGCTGCGATAAGGCCGCTCCATCAGCCCGATCACCTGATACTGCCTGCCATCCATGATAAAATAACCGAACCGCTGTCCACTCAGCCCGAGTTGCAGGGTTTGGGCGATATCGAAGACCGACACGCCGGCAATCCTTGCTTTTTCACGGTTGATGTTCACCCTGACCTCCGGTTTGTTGAACCGCAGGTTCAGGTCGGCATAGTCGAATTTATCACTTCTCTGGACTTCGGCCATAAATTCCGGCAAAATCTTTTTGAGTTTATCCAGGTTTGGCGCCTGGATCACGTACTGCACCGGCAAGCCTCCGCCCCCGCCGCCGATGGACTGGTCCTGCGCGACATAGGCGCGTGCAGCTGAATATTTGCGGGCTTCCGCCGACAAAGCGGCAGCGATCTCCTGCTGGCTGCGCTTGCGGTTATCAGGATTTTCGAGCCGTATCCTGACAAAGCCGGAGTTGGTGCCCCCGCTCCAGCCGGGTGATGTGATGCTGATAATCGCCCTGGCTTCCGGAACTTTCTCCTGCACCATTTTCGACACTTCCTGCATATAGGCATCCATATACTCGAAGGTAATCCCCTCCGGGGCAGATGCCACCAGGCGGAGCCCGGAACGGTCTTCGACAGGCGCCAGTTCAGACTGCAGCAGACTGCCAAGGCCGAGTATCATAACCACAGCACCTGCACTGATGGCCCATGCCAGCCATTTATGTCTCAGAAACCAGTTGAGTGAATTACTGTAAGCCTTGTTGAGCCGCACAAAAAAAGGTTCGGTGACATTGTAGATATAATTGTGCTTCTCACGGCGTTTCAGGATGCGTGTGGCAAGCATGGGCGTAAGGGTAAGCGCAACAAATGAAGAAATGATCACCGACCCTGCCAGCACAATGCCGAACTCCCTGAAAAGCCGCCCGGTAATCCCTTCGAGGAAAATAACCGGCAGGAATACCGTTGCCAGTGCAATGGTCGTTGCGATCACGGCAAAGAAAATCTCCGCGGAGCCCTGAATACCCGCCTGCATCGGGGGCATACCCTTTTCAATTTTCGCGTATATGTTCTCCAGCACCACGATGGCATCATCCACCACCAGCCCTATGGCCAGCACCACACCGAGCAGGGTAAGCACATTGATGGAAAAACCGGCCATATACATGATAAAGAAGGAGCCTACCAGCGATATCGGAATCACGATCACCGGAATAATCGTTGTGCGCCAGTCACGGAGAAAAAGGAAAATAATGAAAACTACCAGAACAAATGCCAGGTATATTGACTGCTCCACCTCTTTAATGGATTCTCTGATGAATTCAGTGGTATCAAATCCGATGCCCACGGTAATGTCTTCGGGAAGGTCTTTCTTAATCTGCTCAAGGCGACGGTAAAACTCATCCGCGATGTCGATATGATTTGATCCCGGCTGGGGAATGATAACATTCCCGACCATGGGGACCCCGTCCCTGCGAAGGATTGACCGGTCGTTTTCAGGCCACAGTTCTGCAAATCCCACATCACGGAACCTGACGATGTTATCGCCTTCCTGTTTCAGAATCAGGCTGTTAAAATCTTCGGGGGTTTCAAGCCTGCCCATGGTCCTTACCGTCAGTTCTATGTTCCTCCCTTCGATGCGGCCCGAGGGCAACTCCACATTTTCGCGTTGTAAGGCGTTGCGCACATCTATTGGTGTAAGTCCGAAGGCGGTGAGTTTGGCAGGATCCATCCAGAGCCGCATGGAGTAACGCCTTGAGCCCCATATCTGAATCTGGCTGACACCGGGAATGGTCTGCAACCTCTCCTTGAAGGTGCGCTCAGCGATTTCATTCAGTTCGAGCAGGCTGCGCTGTTCACTCTTTATATTCACGAAAATAATCGGACTCGCATCGGCATCAGCCTTGGTAACCACCGGCGGGTCAGCGTCGGGAGGCAGGTTGCGCATGGCTGCCGAAACCTTGTCGCGTACATCGTTGGCGGCTGTTTCCAGGTCCACTTCCAGGTCGAATTCCACCCTGATATTGCTCCTACCATCACGGCTGGTAGAGGTGAGGGTCCGGATTCCGGCTATGCCGTTCACCGATTCTTCGAGCGGTTCGGTGATCTGCGACTCTATAACTTCGGCATTGGCCCCCACGTATGAAGTGCTGATGCTGACAATGGGCGGGTCAACGCTGGGATATTCCCTTACACCCACCGAATAAAGGCCTATAAACCCGAACAGCACGATCACGATGGACATGACCGTGGCCAGAACCGGCCTGCGGATGCTCATGGATGAAAGGCTCATGGAGTCTGTATTGTAAGATTATCAATACTTACCGGCAATCCGTCGCGCACCTGCAGAATTCCGGTGGTGATGATGGTATCGCCGGCTTTCAGGCCATCAGCAATCTGCACTGCTTCGTTGGTGCGTATCCCTATTGAAATATTGCGGGATTCAGCCTTTCCGTTGCGATAAACGAAAACTTTAAATCCGCCCAGTTCCGGGACTATGGCCTGTGCCGGAACGGTGATGGCTTCACTCAGGTGATTCAGCTTAAACTCAACCCGGGCATAAGCGCCGGGATTTAACTCGCCCCGGGCATTGGGATAAGTTGCCCTCACCGTCAGCGCCCGGGTTACGGGATCAATCTTCGGCTCAGTGGCATACACTACCGCTTCAAGCTGCCTGTCGATGCTTTCAACCCTGAACTTAACCTTTGCCCCTTTATTTACCGAACCCGAGAAACGCTCAGGAACCGTAAATTCCAGCTTTACCGGAATGGTGCGTGCAAGATTGGCAATCCGCTGTCCGGGGGTTACATAAGCCCCTTCGCTGACATGCCGCAGACCGATGGTGCCGTCGAAAGGAGCAACAACGCGTGTTTTCTGCAACTGGGCTTCAATCAGGGCGGCTTCTGCCTGTACGGTATTCAGCTCGGTGAGCGCCCGGTCGTAAACCTCCTGGCTGACAGCTTCTTTCGCCAGCAATGACTTCTGGCGGGCCTCCCGTTCCTCTGCCAGCCTCAGGGTATAATTGTTTTTGCGCTGCTGTGCCAGCAGTTCGGCATCATTGATGGTAACCAGCAGATCCCCCTTCTTCACGGAAGTACCCTCTGTAAAACGGATAGAAGTAATCCTGCCTGAAACTTCAGCACTCAGTTCAACCTGTTCGTCAGCCAGGATGGTGCCGGTGGCATATATCAGATCGGACAAGCCGCCCGGGGTCAATACCACCACATTTACCCGGAGCGCTTCCGGACCCGACTCCGCTTTGGCTGCCTTATTAGTATCGCTACGCTCAAACCAGCCGGCCTTACGGCCGACAATAAATATCAACACAGCCAATACCAAAATAATTGAGAAAATGCGCTTCAGCAACTTCGGCATACAGAGAGGGTTCAGTTAAGGTAAATATTATTCAGGAGTGCAGCAGTATCCTTTTCGCTATTGAAAACGAGTTACAAAAGTATAATAAATCAGCAGAAAAAACTTCCGGGCCGCTTCACATTAAGAGATTATTAACACTTCCTGTGTTATTCATTAATTGAAGCGCTGGTTTTTTGCCATTCCCGATTGCCATCAGGAGGCAAAAACCAGATATTAACATTGAAAGAAATCATCAGTTCGGCACAAAGGATTGTCCCTGGAAATTTATCTTAATAATATCATTGTTGTCCGGGTAAAATAAAAAAAATTGACCAATATGCTTTGTAGTTATGGGTTTCAGAAGAATGTAACCAGTTACTGCTTACTTTCACTTTTTCGCCACAAAGCGATGCACTGAGCCTGCCGAAGTGGCTCAAAGGCACCAAGTTGCACGAATTTATTTTTCTCATTTAGTGGTACTTAGTGTTTCCGTGTCTTTGTGGCAGGTTCTTTTCATATTTTAACCGGACAATAGTGTAATAATATCGGCGCAATAAAATAAACTTTACCAGACCTCACTGAGGCATCCCGGAGTAACACGGAGAAAAAATACAACACTTTTTGAACCTCAGTAACTTCCGCGCGCACTCTGGCGCAGCTCTTCGCATCTCAGTGATCTCTGTGAAATACTTTATTTTTTAACCTCTGATTAATAAGTCCGTCTTTAACTGCTGTACATTTAATAACGAAATACCGCACTTGCGCCCTCGGATAAGGTGTGAACCAAGTGATGCGCTCCCCTGCGCAGACTCTTCTTACGTTTTGAGAAAACCCCACTGCTTATCTGTTATCGAGGCAACCGGATATTTTATCACAGATCAGGCCTTCATTGCCTGAACACCATCCGGGATGTTTACAAATCATTCGCATGCCGGCGTCGAACAAAACAGTGCTGGGAATGACGCTTATGCCAAGCGACCTCCTGAAATCACCGTTCACATCAATATAGACATCAAAGTCCCAACCTTTTCCTGCCACCAGCGGTTTAACGTGACTCCAGGACCCGGCGCAGTCTTCGCAGACAGCAACAAACCTCACCCCCCGGTCTCTTAGCCTGGTCATCCAGGCTGATTGCATCGTTTCAAGGTTTTCACAACATTTTGAACTGCCTGATTTCCAGAAAACCATTACCAGGGGATGGCCTTCCTCAATAATTGCAGAAACCGGAACCATCCTGCCGTTCAGATCACGCAATTCAGTTCCGTGCAGAGTTACTGATTGTGCACCTGTCGTGCATGAAAATAATGACAAGACAAGGACATAATAAATTTTTTTCATAACATAAATATTTTTAATCATTAATATAATATTAATTACGTACAAATATGCAAAGTAACTTCATAAAAATGGAATTATTTGCGATTAATACTGAAAATCGTTGATTAGCAGGTTGCCCCGGGGCAGCATACAATGCGTTTCCTGTCCCGGGGCGTATGCTACTGCTTGACCAGTTTTCCACCGGTAATGATCTTTCCCGCCTGAATGCGGTACATGTAAACACCCGGACCTGCTTCCGGTGAATACCAGCGAACCAGATACTGCCCGGCTTTCTGGTTTGCATCGGCCAGTACAGCCACCTGCTTACCCAGCTGATTGTAAATAACAATATTTATCCTGCTTTCAGCCGGAAGGGTATAGCTGAAAAAAGCCACGTCCCCGCATGGATTCGGATAAACGGAAAATCCGGATTCTCCATCAGCCCCGGCGATCATTTGCTTAGGTTCAACAGGGATGTTTTCGAATTCATAGGCGCCCATGTCCACAATGGCCAGACTGTTCTGATCACCATCCAGGATGCGCTTGTTCCCCCTGATATCGTAAGGCGGCAGGTCGAGCCAGTCCGGATCCCGCGGGCCTGCATCAATACACGGTGAATGTAAAGCCAGACTGAAGGGATAAGGCCCGGAACCCACGAACAGGGGATCGGCATCCAGGCTTCCGGCGCCCCAATCCAGCACGCCCGGACCATGGACATCAATCCCATCCTGGCCGCCCATGACATCGGAGTAATAGATTTCCAGCTGACTGGGAGAGCCGCTGGTACTGAAATGAACGATTTCCTCAGGAGGATTTCCCCACAATACACTGTTCCATAAACTCAGGTTGGTCCGGTAATTGAATATTGCACCCCCGCTGACCTTCGCAACATTCTCCGCAATGGTTAGCTGCTTCAGCAAGCCTTCCGATTCGCGAAAATATATGCCTGCCCCGGCACCGGCGGTATTGCCTGTTACCAATACATTGGTCAACTCAGCCTCCGACCGCTTGATGTAAGCGCCCCCGGCCATATTTGCGGAATTGCCCGAAACTTCCACATTCAACAGGGTAATCTCCGCCTGATCCAGATACAGGCCACCTCCTACGGCCCCAATGTTTCCTTTAAGTTCAGTTTTAGCCAGATATAGTGTTGATCCAACACAGTAAATTCCGCCGCCATCCTTTCCGGAGACATTATTATTGATTGAAGATTCAATAAAGACCGGATCAGAATTAAAACTATAGACCCCTCCGCCTGTACCGGAATACCACCCCCCAGGGGTTACATTCTCCATGATATTTACATTCCGGAAGTAAGCATTGGAGTAACTGAGGTAGACCCCGGCTCCTGAATATGCCTTATTGTTCCCGATCCCGGAATTAAATACCCTGATGGAGGAGTTGAGGCAATAAATACCGCCATTCATGTTTCTGCTGATGTTTACATTGCTTAAAACCGGAGCAGAGTTGTTGCAGCAATAAAAGCCTGTACCGTTATTCCTTGTAATAACCACATTCCTGATGGAAGGCGAAGAGTTATCGCAGTAAACAGCCCTTTGCGATGCCCCTGTAATGGTAAGACCGGAAATGTTAACCTGGTTTGCATGACTGATCCTGATGGCTTCTGATTTGCCCGTGGCATCCAGGACTGTGGCAAATTCAGGATGACCTTCCAGACTGACACGATCCGGCAAAATTACCGGGAACCTTTCGCCATTCGAGTTCGCACTGTATTCACCCTTATCAAGGTAAAGGGTATGCTGCTTTTGAGTGGATAGGATTGATAAAGCTCCGGAAATGGTCTTTTTGGGCAAATCAGGCGATAACCCGCTGTTGTGGTTATCACCACGGGGCGAAATATACATATCTGCATCCACCTGGGCATTTACCCCGTGGAGAATATCAAATGTGAAATTTTCGAATGGGCTGGCGTGCAAATAGTTAGGATATAAAACGGTAAACCTGTCAACAACTACATCCACCAGGTTTTGGGCATACAGGTCGCTGCCTTCCGGGGCTTCATTGTCAAAGATGTCGCAACGGGCGGTGCAACAGAATTCGGTATTACTGCCGTATTCAAAATAGATTCCGCCACCCCTGCCATTGGAAATATTATTGCTGATCGCGCAGTTTTCAAGCCGGATGCTGCCGTATCCGCAATTGATACCACCACCAGACCCTTCAGGCGCGTCAACTGAATTTGAAACAACGGTCAGATTTTTTGCATTTACTTCTCCGTTGTATAGGTACAGGCCACCACCGTGGTACTGCGAATGGTTGGAGCTGATCAGGATGTCGCGCAACTCAAGGGCATTCGCGGAACTGTAAATTGCCCCTCCGCTGTAATTAGCGTTATTATCCGTAAACACCATATTGTGAAGTGATGCATTCCCCGAATATTGAATATAAAATCCCCCTCCTTCGTTCGCAGAATTTCCGGAGAATACAAGGTCCGTCATCACCAGGTTTGTATTATATCCTGCATAAATACCGCCACCACACTGAACGGCGCTGTTGCCCGAAAAACTGCAGTTGCTGAACACAGGCGAGGATCCTTCCATACACTCAACTCCACCGCCGTAGTAACCATACCCTTGCACAATGTCAATAAATTCAAACTTCGGGGAGTAGCTTTCCCTGACAATGAATACCTGACACTGACCATTTCCCGAAATGACTACCGGCATGTCATCTGAGCCGCGGATTGTAATGTTCTTGCTGATCTCAAGCGGAGATTCCAGCACGATGGGAGCCGGATTGACCATCTGGAAGGTGATTGTTCCGTTGAAGCCAACATGTGCAATGGCCGAACGCAGGGATCCAAGACCATGGTCGTTATTTCCGGTAACCACAACATGATCAGGTAAGCCAACAGTAACAGAATGACCGTTGCTGCGCCTGAAGTTAAGTCCGCCATAACCATAATAAACATAATCATGCCCCAGCATATAATCCAGCGAAAAATTTCCGCTTTTATCATCAGTCCGGATTACCGGATTGAAAAGGTAGATGTCATTGTAGTTATACATCACTTGTTCGATTGCCTTACTGACCCACCAATAGTAGCCGGGTTGCGGAGGCTCGATGGCACTCATGGCCTGAGAAAGGGAATCGTTGTACACAAACCAGCCGATGGTTGTTCCGTATGAGAAAACAATGCTGTCGTTAACCTGCCAGCCTTCCGGAAGCTTAATGCCGAAATAGGGCGTGTAATATTGACCGTCGCCGCCGGTTGTATAAACACTGATCTGCACCTGCATGGTGCTGTTAAGTTCTGCACTGCCCGGCTGATTCACAAAACTGAACTCATAACAGGCTGTTAAAAACAACATTAAAATCAGTCCGTACAGATACCTCTTCTGCAAAATGAATAATTTTTTTTTCATGGCTTCAGGGTTTAAAATGATTACAATTAAATCAAATTTACAGCGCCTGAAATGGAGATATGAAACTGATTGATGATCGCCGGAAACGGGTTTATATACGCCCGGAAAATTCAGATTAACGCAGACAGAAAAATACAAGGCAGATGACCGGGCTGCAGTGCCTCCGGGCAATTTTATTAATATACTGATTTTATGACAATTGGCCCTCACCTTTGTTCATTACCAAAGAAACTGAATGCTTCAAACGCCGGGTGATAACGAAAGGAGTAATCGGGCATTCGCCGTGCATGATAAACCTATCAAACTGCAAAGCGCTCACAGCAGCATCCTGCCTGCGATTGACAGGGAAAACCTGAAAGGAGTGAATGAGAAAGTCTGCGCGCCTGAAATAATAATGCAAAAAAAAGCCCTGTTGTAAAACAGCAGCTATCGCCGTCTTTCAACAGGGTTCTCATCATCATGCAGGGGAAGCCTGCATGAAGCGGCTATTTAGTATTCAAAAGAAATTTTAAAGTCGTCAAAGTATGCGGTTTTCTTTGCTCCTGAAGCAAATATCTTTAACTGGTACCCGGGTTTTAACGGTGCGTCAACCGTAAATCTGGCGGTAAAGGGCTGCCATTCATTCAGAGAAGTTACTACTCCCGACAGTGCGTATGACTTCCAGATCACGGTATTGTTGTTGTCGTTGATATCCATAACAATACCAAGCGCCGGATTTACTTCGGGCATATAGACATAGCCTTCAACAATCACGGCAACCGGCAGCTTCTGATTGATGTTCGCAAAGGTCTCCTTGAAAGCATACGAGTACTGATTCTCGGCATCAACGCGGGAGACAAACTGGCCGCTGTGCGCAGGAATCCCTTCCGGCATCTGAACAATGGTCTTCTCATTGCTCCACGAAGGCACACCCGCCAGCGCTTTTTCCAGGTCATTCACAATAGCAACCGGTGAATCGTCAGCCACAGCTTCGGCGGCAGGGGTTTTGGGGCTGTTTCCTGAACATCCGTACAGCAGCAATCCGGAGAGCATTAAAATAAGAAACTGTTTCATAATTTTTCGGGATTTAACATTGATATTTCCAATATTTTGTGCGAAATTAGAAATTTTTACGATGCCGGAACATACGAATCAGAAAAGAAATCTGCCGGTCAGAATCAGAGCAAAAAATGTCCTGCCCCAAATAATTGTTTAATACTTTAATAATACCATTAAACAAATCGCCTGTCAGCCTGTTAATCATCTGTAACAAAAAAAACCGGCGTCCCGGTTCAGCCCCGGGTTATCCAAGCATGAAAAAAGAAAGTGTAATCGTTATTGGTGCGGGATTCTCAGGATTATCAGCCGCCTCAACCCTTGCCCGGGAAGGGCTGGATGTAACCCTGCTCGAAAAGAATAGCATGGCCGGTGGCCGGGCCCGGAAGTTTTCAGCCAACGGGTTTATTTTCGACATGGGCCCCAGCTGGTATTGGATGCCCGATATTTTTGAAGAGTACTTTGCTTCCTTCGGCCGGAAGGTGTCTGATTATTACCAGCTCGACCGCCTCAACCCTTCCTACAAAATATATTTCGGCCCGGGTGATGAAGTGGTTTTGCCGGCATCTCTTGAAGGCATTTACGCATTGTACGAATCCATCGAACCGGGAAGCACGCCTGCTTTGAAAAAATTCCTTGAGGAATCCGAATACAAGTACCGCATCGGCATCGGCGAATTCGTGCGCAAACCAAGCCACTCCATCGGCGAATACCTGCACTGGAAAATTTTCGCAGCCGGCATGAAGCTGAATATGTTAAGCTCGTTTGGCGACTACACCCGGCGCTATTTCAAAAGCGAAAAGATCAACCGCATGCTTGAATTTCCGGTGCTTTTCCTCGGCGGTACAGCCAAATCGACTCCGGCCCTTTACAGCCTGATGAATTATTCCGATATGGTTCAGGGTACCTGGTACCCCAGGGGCGGCATGTACCGCGTTGTTGAGGGAATGGAAGCACTCGCCGCGGAATTGGGGGTCCGGTTTGTTTATGATTCGGAAGTCAAATCTCTAAATACTTCGGGTGGAAAAGTCGTTTCGGTGAGTACGGCCACCCGGGAGTTTAACGCCGGTTACGTGATTGCCGCAGCAGATTATCACCACGTTGAACAGCAACTGCTGCCTGAGAACGCCCGCCGGTATACGCAAAAGTACTGGGACTCCAGGGTACTCTCCCCCTCATCACTGATATTTTATCTTGGTTTCGATACCCGGATACAGCGCCTGGATCACCATACCCTTTTGTTCGACGAGGATTTTGCGGGTCATGCGGACTCAATCTATAAAAACCCGGAATGGCCTGAAAAACCATCGGTTTACATCAGCTGCACTTCCAAAACAGACGATACGGTTGCCCCTGAAGGGCATGAGAATGTGATGGTACTGATTCCGGTGGCGCCCGGTCTGAAAGACACCCCTGAAATCCGCGAGAAGTACCTTGAACACGTGCTGATGCGGATGGAGCGTTATACAGGTCAGTCGCTGCGCGGGCACCTTGTTTACCAGCGATCATACGCCCACGCCGACTTCGAAAGTGATTACCACGCTTTTAAAGGGAATGCTTATGGACTGGCTAACACATTGATGCAGACCGCTTTCCTGAAACCGAAAATCAGGAATAATAAGCTCAGCAACCTCTTTTATGCAGGTCAGCTGACCGTGCCCGGCCCGGGTGTGCCGCCGGCCATCATATCGGGACAGATCGCCGCAAACGAAATTATTAAACAGCTTTAAACCATTTACGATGAAAGAGCTATTTGATATGATCTCAAAAAAATCGAGCAAGCTGACCACGGTAACTTACTCGACCTCATTTTCGCTGGGCATAAGGTTCTTCAGCCGGCGCTTCCACGATCCGATTTATGCCATTTACGGATTTGTCCGGTTTGCCGATGAGATTGTGGATTCATTCCACGGCTTCGACAAAGCCAGGCTGCTGGAAAGGTTCAGAACGGACACCTATCTCGCCATTGAAGAAAAAATCAGTCTGAACCCTATCCTGAACAACTTTCAATGGGTTGTCAATAAATACGGTATTGAAAAAGAGCTGATCGATCTGTTTCTCGACAGCATGGAAATGGACCTGAAGGACATCTCCTATGATCAGGAAAAATTTGAAAAATATATTCTGGGGTCGGCCGAAGTGGTGGGACTGATGTGCCTCCGTGTTTTCTGCGAAGGCGATGACGGAAAATACAAAAAGCTGAAACCACCGGCCATGCGGCTGGGCTCCGCATTTCAGAAAATCAATTTCCTGCGCGACCTGCAAGCTGACTTCGAAGGCCTGGGACGGTCATACTTTCCCGGGATCGACCTGTCGAAGTTTGATGATGAAACGAAACAGAAAATTGAAGATGACATAGCCCTCGATTTTGCAGATGGACTGGAAGGCATTAAAATGCTGCCCCGTGGCGCCAGGTTCGGCGTTTACATGGCTTATGTCTATTTCCATAAGCTCTTTCTGAAGATTAAACGTACACGTTCCTCCCGCATCATGAAAGAACGCATCAGGATCCCCAACCGGACCAAATACAAATTGTTGGTAACCTCATACCTCAAACACCAGCTAAACTTATTATAATATGAAGATACGGCATCTTATCCTGTTTTTTCTGATCATCTCCGGACAAACCGCTTTTGCACAGGTTAGTCTTGAACAGGCACGTAGCATGTATTTCGGCATGGACAAGGACGAATGCGGGGCGCTGAAGCTGAGCGAAAGCTTCGGAAATAAGGCTCCCGCTGACGTTGTGCTTCTTGCCTATTATGGGGCTTCCACAGCGGCGGCCCCCAACTGCATCGGCAACCCGGCAAAAAAAATAGCCTATTTTCGCAGGGGTAAACAAATGCTCGAGGATGCCGTAGCAAAAAAGCCCGGCCAGCTTGAAATCAGGTTCCTGCGGTTTGCCACGCAAACCAAAGCCCCTTCTTTTCTGGGTTACAATGCGAACATTCAGGACGATAAAAAGTTTATTCTGGAAAATATCAAGCAGTTTGGCAACCAGCCGGCCAACCGTGAAATTGTTTCAAAGATCGCAGGTTTCATGGTCGACTCAGGCCAACTCACCAGCAATGAATCTGCCAGGATAAAAATACTGGCTAACTAAAAAAGTACCTGACATGGAAGAATATGTGATACTCGTGGACGCCAGCGATATGGAAACAGGAATTATGGAGAAAATGCAGGCCCACCGGGAGGCAAAGCTCCACCGGGCATTCTCCGTTTTTATCTTTAACACGGAAGGCCAGCTTCTGCTTCAGCAGCGCGCCCTGTCGAAATACCATTCCCCGGGCCTCTGGACCAATACCTGCTGCAGTCACCCGCGGCCGGGCGAAACCACTGACGTTGCGGCACACCGGCGCATGCGCGAAGAAATGGGTTTCGACTGCGAAATGGAGGAAGTTTTCACCTTCACCTACAAGGCTGAATTCGACAACAATCTTACCGAACACGAAGTAGACCACGTCTTTGTCGGCACCGCTGACCTGCTTCCGGTTATCAACCCCGAAGAAGTTGAATCCTACCGCTATGCAACCATAGAAGATATCCGGAAGGAGATGAACCTCAACCCGGAATTATTCACGGTATGGTTCCGGATCGCCTTCGACAGGGTGGAAGAATATTACAGACAAAAACTGCCGGCACGGAATTAAGGGAATGTGCTTTAATACAATAGTCCGTTAAATTTAAAAATCACGCATGGACTCAAAAACGCAACGACTTGATTATAAATGATTTGTTATCTTTAAACAAGCTTTTATAATCCACTATAAGTCAATTCATTAAAAATTCTTAACGGACTACTGTTAATAACAACAAAATGGATTTCTTATTTGTTTACCGCAGAACAGAATTAACTATCAGATTAACAAACTTTTAAACATCAAATCAACATGAACTTCCTGATTTATATACTGATTGTGCTGGCCTTGTTCTTCTTTATGGAATTTATGGCCTGGTTCACCCATAAATATGTGATGCATGGCTTCCTGTGGGTGCTGCATAAAGATCATCACATCCGTGACGGACGGAAAGTGGAATGGAACGATGTTTTTGCAGTAATCTTTGCTGTTCCGAGCATCCTGCTGATATACTTTGGTGTGGTGAATCCGAACTATTACCTGCTGAGCGCCGGTATCGGTATCCTGCTTTACGGACTAGCCTATTTTATGTTCCATGATGTTTATGTGCACCAGCGTGTTCCCATCCTCCGCAATTTCTCGAACCGCTACCTGCGGGCAACCGTGAAGGCGCATCTGGAGCATCATAATCCGCATGCCCACTATAACTATGGCTTCCTCATCGCTCCGATGAAGTATTACATAGAAGAATTTGCCAGGAAAAAAGCCGCTCAGAAATAAAACATCCCTATCGTGTCATACTATTTCTGGATCAACCTGCTGGCTATCTCGATTCCCTTCATTGCCGGTTTCGATAAGCGGTTGAAATTTTACCGTAACTGGAAGTATCTATTCCCGGCAATGCTGGGGACCATGCTGGTATTTATCCCCTGGGACATGCTTAAAACCTCCCTGGAAGTGTGGGGATTTAACCCCGTTCACCTGCAGGGCGTTTACCTGGCCAACCTGCCGGTGGAGGAATGGCTATTTTTCATTGCCATCCCTTACGCCTGCCTGTTTACCTATCATGCATTTGAATACCTGATCCCCAAAGACTACCTGGGGCCTTACGCCAACCGGCTTACCGGGGCCATCGCCATAGTCCTGCTGATCATTGCAGCGATCAATCCCGACCGCTGGTACACCTTTATCACATTTGTACTCACCTCAGTATTCCTTACCCTGCACCTGCTGGTTTTCAGATCGCGCTACCTGGGGAGGTTCTTTGTGATGTATTTTGCTACCCTGATCCCGTTTTTTATCGTTAACGGAGCCCTCACCGGCCTTTTTACCGCCGAACCGGTGGTATGGTACGACGACACCCGCAACCTGGGTATCCGTATGGGAACCATCCCTGTGGAAGATGCCGTTTACGGACTCTTTATGCTGCTGATGAACACCACCATCTATGAATGGCTGAGGGGCAGGGACCGGAGAAAAAACCAGCCAATCCCCGAAACAGGGCAATAAAAAAGCATTTTGCTATCCGGCCTGAAAGCTGTATTTTTGTCTGAGCAGGTAAAATTTCCGTTAAATGAACAGACATCTGAAAACCGTTATCCTGAAAGCTTTGGCATTCACATTACTTATGGGCCTCTGGAACTACTGGATGTCAAATAATTACGATGGCTTTCATACCGGATTAAAAACTATCATCTTTCAGGCGCTGGGTGGAGGTGTTATGTTCGGGATATTCATCTATTTTTTTGAAAGACCCGAAAAAAAGCAGGAATAGATTCAACTCCTGACTTCAGTTTACCAGACAAGCAAATGCGGTTATTCACCCGGCAATTCCCGGGCAGGAATGACAGGCACCAAAGCTGCCGGAACAGCCTTATTACAGTATATCAGTCACTTAACCAATATAAGGAAAATTATCGGATTCCCGGCATTCCCAGCTTTCTCAGGTCTGCGCCTGAAGGGTTCTGGAATACCTGCAGCTCAAATTCGGGAATGGCGGCCAGCACATGGTCGAATATGTCCGATTGAATGTCTTCGTATTTCGCCCATTCCTGCACCTTACTGAAGACATAAATCTCCATGGGAATGCCGCTTTCGCCCGGCTGAAGCTGCCTGACCAGGAAAGTCATATCCTGCCGGATATCGGGATTGTTTTTAAGGTAAGCCGACAGGTATGCCCTGAAGATCCCCAGATTGGTCTGCCTGCGGCCGTTCACCAGCACCGTATTGTCAATGGTATTGGTGGCATTGTAGTCGGCAAGTTCCTGCTCTTTACTCTCCACATAAGGCCTGACGAGCTGAATATGCAGAAACCGGTCAATCATTTCCTGAGAGCAGAACTTCACGCTGTTCATGTCGATGTTGATGGAGCGCTTGATGCGCCTGCCGCCCGACTCCTCCATGCCCCGCCAGTTGACAAAACTTTCCGACACCAGCGAATAGGTCGGAATGGTGGTGATGGTGCGGTCCCAGTTCTGTACCTTCACCGTGGTGAGCGAGATATCGGTTACCACCCCGTCGGCGCCCGACTTATTCATCACAATCCAGTCGCCCTGCCTTACCATATCGTTGGCCGAAATCTGTATACCGGCCACAAGGCCGAGGATGGGATCCCTGAAAATCAGCAGCAGCACGGCTGAAAAAGCGCCCAGGCCTCCGAGCAGATAAAGCGGGGATTTGTTCAGCAGCATCGAAATAACAATGATAACTCCGATAACAATCAGGATAATCTTGAACACCTGAAGATAACCCTTGATGGGCTTGGCCTTTGACACTTCGAAGCCCTGATAGATTTCATAAACAGCATTCAGGAAGGCGTTGGCGGTTGATATGGATACAAATACAAGATAAATCTGAATCAACTGCAATACCCGCACCAGCGCATCCGGGAACTCGCTCAGGGTAAGGGGGGCGACAAACCCCAGCATTACGCCCGGCACAAACAATAAGACTTTATTGAAGAACCGGCTGTGATAAAGGGCGTCGTCCCAGGTGGTGCTCGAACGGCGGGTGATACGCCTGACCACACCCAGTACAACAAACTTCACAACATAATAAAAGGCCAGAATCAGCAGGAAAGCAATTACAAAATCCGTAATATCCCTGATACCGGCCGAAAATTGCTCTGAAACCCCCTGCCGTGTGAGCCATTCTTTAAAATGAGTACCGATCTGTAGCAACATTACTGTAACTCCTTTCTGTTAAGTTTACGGACTGTTTCTTCTTTCAGTTTTACAATTTTCATCGGCTGATCATGCCTGTACAGGTTAAAATCATAAACCGTTTCATACGCATCCTCCGGTAACAGGCGTGGATCAAGGTAATAAAAACCGGCAGTGCTGAAGTCATCATGCTGAAACTTCAGCAACTGCATTTTGCCCAGGGTGATGTAAAAAGAGGTGGCATGTTCGGTTTCCGAATCCTTAAAAATGGAAAGATCTGCATCTCCGGTGACAGCAGCGGCCTTCAGCGCGCCTTCCTTGTGCACCTGAAAATCGTTGTAACGCGGCGGAATGATAAACCAATCAAATCCGATGCGGATCATCAGCATGGCGGCGGCAAAAATAATCATCCGCTGCTCCTTGAGTTTATAGTATAACCAGGTAAGCAGCAGCATGGTGAAGAACATCACCCCCGCTTTCAGCCAGGCATGATCCACAAAATTGGTCTGCTTCAGCAATGGCATGGGAATGGCTGCAATGATTCCCAGTACCATTACCCCCATCAGAAAATACTCCACTACCCTGCTGTATTTGCCGTTTTTGCCCAGATCCCTGAAAAAGTGGAAGACCAGAATGGTAAACAGCGGCGGGAAGAGCATGAAAATATACCTGGGATACGACTCCGGAGAGGTCCAATAAATGATGATATTGAAGATAAAGACAATGAAATTGAACCGCAGGAAGGGGTGTTCGCGCAGGGTCGACCTGAAATCGCGCCTGAAAAAATAGATCCACAGCACCGACCAGGGAAAGAAATGGTAGAACATTTCAAGTGGAAAAGTAAACAAATGCCTGGTGAACCGTAACCAGCCGTAATTGATAATGGTGCGCTTTTCCGATTCACTGAAAAGGGTTTTAAAAATCCTGAAATCAAACGGATGTACCTGAAAATAAGCGTAATAATAAGCGCCTATAATCAGCAGGAACAAACCAATCCCGGCAAAGTGCCTCCACGAAAACAGCTTTCTGAACTCGCGGTTATAGCTGAATATGGCGAGCAGCGTAATGCCCTGGAAAACCAGCGATGGCAGCCCTTTCATCAGGAAGGTGATACCCGTCAGGAGGTATGAGACCAGGAAAAGCGCCAGGTATTGCTTTTTCTCCCTGAAATGGTAGATCAGCATAAAAGAGAGGTACACCAGCCAGGAGAAAGTGATGTCGATCAGGCCGAGGAAGGAATCCCAGAAAAGGATACGGCCAGAGGTAATGAAAAGGATGGCCACGATGAATCCCTGTTTATTGCCCAGGTGGCGGCGTACAAACCAGAAGATGGTAAGCCCGAAAAGCAGCAGCCCCACCACCACCGGCAGGCGGAGGGTAAACTCTGAATAGTTTCCGGCCAGCTTGTAATACGCGATGATGATCCAGTTGTACAACGGTGGTTTGTTGTAATAGAAATCCCCGTTGATGGTGGGGGTGATGTAGTTACCGCTGACAATCATCTCGAGGGCGACAATGGCCCGGGTGGGCTCATCCGTGGGGAAATTGATGGCAAGAAATCCCAGGTGCCACAACAGGGCCGGGAACAGCATCAGCACGGAAAAAGCGTAAAAAAACCAGGGGTTTCGGCGGAAAAAACTGAGAAATCCGGAGACCATATTTATAAACAGATTAAAAATCAATCAATAAAACATCAATGACTTAACCTCCTGCAAGTTTGGCTTTATAGCCCTTTTTAAGCAGATAATCCAGGATCTTCTGTCTGAAATCGCCCTGCACCAGGATCTCGCCATTGTCAGAAGTTCCGCCGGCCGCACACAGGTTCTTCAGTTGTTTGGCCAGCGCGGCCAGATCTGATGCGCTGCCGGTAAATCCTGTGACGAGGGTGGCTTTTTTTCCGCCTTTCAGTTTGCGGTCGAGCATCACCCGCAGGTTCTGCTGCACTGGTGGCAGGGTTGCCTGCTCCTGTTCCTTTCCGAAATCGTATTTGAAATCGGGGTCGGTGGAGTAAACGATCCCCTCATGGCGCTTGTTTTTCGATTTTTCAGCCGGCATATTGTTGTATTTTAAGTCACAATCATCGACAGGGACAAAGGGTTCACCCTGATGTGCAGCGTTTTGTCAAGCTTCACCGGTTCTCCGTCAAGATTGATCACCCTGTTTTTCCTGCGTGTCAGGCTGACTTCACGGGCTTTGATGACCTCCACATAATCCGAGGCATCAATCTTTCTTGTCAGCAAAAGGCCCACCACATGGGGCGCATAAATCAGGGGAACCTTTTTCACGATGCACACATCAACCAGTCCGTCGTCAATCTGCGCCGAAGGCGAAATAATGGTATTGTACCCGAACTGATTGGTGTTGGCAAAACTGACAAACAAGGCTTCACGGTGGTACATCTGCCCGTCGATCAATAGTTTGTAATTCCGGGGACGGTAATAGTTATACTCGTTGGTAACGATCCTGAAATAGGAAAGAAAACCGCGCCTGCCCGACCTGGCGAACTTTTTTGCCACGAGGGCATCGAAGCCCACCCCGGCGATGGAAACAAACAGATCGTCGTTGATACTCACTGTATCGACCTGCTTCACGTTCATATTGTTGATCAGGGCAAGGCTTTCGCCGATATCTGACGGAATGCCGAGATGATGCGCCAGTCCGTTGCCGGAACCGGCCGGGATCAGGGCCAGCACCGAATGGCTTCCGAACATGCCCTTTACCACCTGGTTTACCGTCCCGTCGCCACCCACTGCCGCGATGATGTTGGTTCCCGTCTCCGCGGCTGCCCGGCTGAGTGCTTTCACATGCTCCGCCGATTCGCTGAACACGATCTCCCACTCAAAGCGCTCCGGATCAAGGGTGTCAGCTGCCAGTCCGGCCAGCACTGCCTTACGGGAATGGTGCACTCCCGACACAGGATTCACAATGAAAAGGATCTTGATTTTGGGTCCGGACATACAGATCTCAGGCTGGAACAATAAACGCCGGCAAAAATAAGCATTTTCAGGCAGTTTGCCTTTTAAACGCTGTTTAATCAATAAAAAGCCCCGGAGGTATGGACGACGGTTTATCGCTATTAACCGCTTAAAAGTTGATTTGTCAGAGATATCTGCCAAAGATTCCTCACTCCGTTCGGAATGACTGATAATGTAAATATCAGGAGAGGCTTTGGCCGGCGGTTTCGCCGCCGGCCAAAGCCTCTCCCCGCCGGCCAAAGCCTCTCCCGGCCCTTCAACCCAAAAACCTTGTCATTCCGATCCCGGACAACCGGGAGAGGAATCTTCAAATAACTCACCCGACATCAGAAATTGATCTGATGCTGACAACCCCTGCTCATCGCTTGTTCAGCTGCGTAGATATTGAACAGATTAAACCTGATCCTTTAATCATTTTAAATTGGTTAATCCGGTTCAAAACAAGAAGAAGCACAGTTGCAATAATCCTGTGTACAAAAAAGGCTGTCCTTTTGAGACAGCCTTTTGATAGAAAAGTTAGTCTTACTTTTCCATAATAACATCGATCTTCATCTTGTCACCTTTTGTATATAAGTCAACAACTTTGATCAATCCGATCTTGTTTGATTTTGTTCTGAAGACAACTACATTCCCAACAGACAAGCCATTGGTCCTTTTAGTTTGCTGAAGCAAATCAAAGCTTGGGAATACATAATTCGCCCCTATTGCATCAAATTCAGCAGCCGTAATATTACTTGTATTAAAGCGCGTCTGATTCCTTGTTGTCCAAAGGTTTAATTTGAAAACCGGCACAGATTCTGCAGCTTCATCATCAGGCGAAGCAATAATGTTTCCAATCGAAGGTAATGCTGGCGGATTCTTAACGAAAAGAAAATCGATCAGTGCCTGTACAGTCGGCGAGTTTGTGGTCTGATTAACAAAATAAACATTCCCATCAACAGTTGAAAAGAATGAACCTAATGTATTATCGTTTGACGACCCCAATTCAATACCTGTATATTTGATCGTCTCAGGTCCCTGGGCAATAATGTTAAAGCCTTTTTCAGCTTTCATTCCACCTTTATCAGTCAACTCAAATGAAAGCCTTCCACTAACCTGGCTAACAAATGTAATTTCCCGCTCCCAGCTAAATGAATCAGAATTGAATGTTGAATCCAGGATAGTATTTGCAATGTTATTCGAGGTCAGAATGAATCTGAATCGCGTAAGCTTATTTCCTGAAACACTGCTTTTAGTACCAACAACACCTATCTTGATACTACTACCTACCTGAACTGTAACATCATCTGAGGTATATCCAGCTCCTCCTTTAATGGTTAAAGATGGACCCGGATCGGTTTCTTCATCATCAGAACAGGAAGTAAACACCACTGCAACAGACATCAGCAGGGCCGCAAACAAATAATTCCACTTTTTCATACGATTGGTTTGGTTTAGGTTAATATTGAATTGTTTAAATATCTCCGCGATTTACTGAACAAAGATAAGGCTTTTTGAAGCAAGATCAATCATGCAAAAACTATTCCATTGTGTTTGCCCTGATAAATAACCACTCCGGAAGGTGTTTGTTCGCATTCATCAACAGGGCCGGTATCACAGCGAACTTACACATCAATTTAAGTCACTGTATTACAATGCATTTTATCATTTATCAAAAATCAAATCCCGGATTATCATCCGGAGATTGCCATTGACGCGCTCACCTGACAGCTTGATACAAGTCAGAAGAATAGATAAGTCTCTTGACATATCACATTATTTATCAAACCATTACAATAATCCGGCAATGATCAATATGCTGAATTTAACTGGTCACTTTAATTTTTTCAGTTATTCCTCTATGAACTTATCACCGGGGAGTTATGTAGCGCCTGATTCACCGCAGCATTAAAAATCTCCTGCTTCCGCCATTTCCAACGGGCAACAGCATTGTAGAGCCACTACGGACGAGTATCATATTTAACTATTATACAATCACTTGCATTTCAAAAGAGAATATTTTCAAATGTTCTTTTTTTTTAACATTGCCTGCTGTTACTTTGCATGACCTTGTAAATTCAATTATTCATATTAAACCAGGAGGCTGATGTGGCAACAATAGCAACTACAGGCAACAAAGGCAAAGGCGTTCGGAGCGATTGTGCGCTTACGCTCGAAATCATGCAGCAGGGCGGCGTACAGACCGAACTGATCAGTAAGGTAAAAGTGCTTTACGGCGAATCTATCCTCAGGCTCTGCCATGAAATTCTGACATTTTACGGCATAGAACATGCCAGGCTGACGGTAGAAGATTCGGGCGCCCTTGAATTTGTCATTGCTGCCCGGCTGGAGGCTGCCATCAGGCAACTGACAGGCGACAAAAAGGAATACTTACCTGCCATGTTGCCCCAGAACGCCTATCAGACCACACGCGACCGCAACCGGTTTTCGAGGCTTTACCTGCCCGGCAATACGCCCAGCCTGATGATCAACGCGGGCATTCACAAGCCCAACGGCATTATCCTCGACCTGGAAGACGCCGTGGCGGTGACCAAAAAAGCGGAAGCCCGGTTTCTGGTGCGCAATGCCCTGCGCGCGCTCGATTTTTACGGAGCAGAACGCATGGTCAGGATCAACCAGGTGCCGGCCGGACTTGAGGATCTTGATTACATTATTCCACACAATGTGAATCTTATCCTCGTTCCGAAGTGTGAAAGTGCGGAACAGATCGCGCAGGTGAACCGGCGCATCGCTGAACTGAAAACAAAGCATAATATTGAAGGCAATGTCTGGCTGATGCCCATTATCGAAAGCGCGCTGGGTGTGTTGAAATCGCTGGAAATTGCGCAGTCGGAGAACGTAGTGGCCCTGGCCATCGGTCTCGAAGACTACACCGCCGACCTTGGCACCCGCCGCACCAACGAAGGCACCGAATCTTTCTTTGCCCGAAGCATGGTGGTGAACGCCTGCAAAGCAGCCGGCATTCAGGCCATCGACTCGGTATTCTCCGATGTGGCCGATATGGAAGCCCTGAAGCAAAATGTACTCCGGTCGAAGGCGCTGGGATTCGACGGCATGGGCTGTATCCATCCGCGGCAGATCAGGGTGATCCATGACAATTTCGCACCCGATGAGGTCGAAATCGACAAGGCAAAGAAAATCGTGAACGCCTTTATGGAAGCCACCGAAAAAGGGCTCGGCGTGGTTTCGCTGGGCACCAAGATGATCGATCCGCCGGTGGTGAAACGCGCCCGGCGCACCATCGACCTGGCTGTCAGTATGGGCAAACTCAGTCCCGGCTGGCGCGACGCCTTCCCCGAAAACCAGAAAGCCTGAAATCAATGAGAATGACCGATCAAAAAAAGAAAAGACATGTCAAAATACGATAAACTGACCACGAATGCCGTTGGCCGTACAGTACCCCAGATCATCAACGGAAAGGAAGCTATCCCGTTTATGGGCGTTGGAAAATACAAACCCACGGGCCGCAAGTATGCCCCGCCCATCAGCAGTTGCGCCGATTATCCGGCCGATGGCAACAAAGTGGTTGCTTCGCTGAGGGATGCCCTGATCCGCTGCGGCCTGAAAGACGGCATGACCATCTCGACCCACCATCACTTCCGCAACGGCGACCTGGTGGCCAACCAGATATTCGATATAGCCGCTGAGCTGGGCGCAAAAGAACTTACCTGGGCGCCTTCCGCATCGTTCGAATGCCACAGCCCGCTGATCAAATATCTTGAAGATGGTACCATTCATCATATCGAAGGCAGCATGAACGGCGCCCTGGGCCGGCACACTTCCGAAGGGGGCATGCAGGGTATGGGCATCCTCCGCTCGCACGGCGGCCGCTATCAGGCCATTCAGGACGGCGACCTGCATGTGGACATCGCCGTGATCGCCGCCCCTACGGCCGACCCTTTCGGCAACGCCACCGGCGACCGCGGCCCAGCGGCCTGCGGATTGCTCGGCTTCGCCCTGGCCGATTCACAATATGCCGACAAGGTAATTGTGGTTACCGACAACCTCGTGCCTTTCCCCTGCGTGCCCTGGCAGATTCACGGGAATTATGTGGATTACGTCGTGGTGATGGACCAGATCGGTATCCCTGAAAAGATCATCAGCGGCACCACCGAGATCACCAAAAGCCCCGACCGCTTGTTGCTGGCCGAAATGACTGCGCAATTCTGCGACGAAGCCGGCATTGTACGCGACGGCTTCTCCTTCCAGGCCGGGGCCGGAGGAACCGCCCTCTCCATCGGTATTTACTTTGCCGAAATGCTCCGTAAACGCGGTATGAAAGCCCGATTTGCCCGCGGCGGCAGCAACAAGTACCTCGTCAGTATGCTCGAAGAAGGATTGGTGGATTATATCCTCGATGGCCAGACCTTTGACCTGGAGGGGGTACGCTCCATGCGCGAAAATAATAACCACCTGAATACCAGCCCGTTTACAAGCTATAACTACCATGGAAAAGGAAACTTCGCTTCCATGGTGGACGTGGTTATCCTGGGCGCCACCGAAGTGGATATCAATTTCAACGCCAATGTGGTGACCCATTCCGATGGCTACCTGCTGCACGGAATCGGCGGATGGATGAATTGTCTCTTCTCAAAGTGCGTGATCCTGCCCATTCCCCTCTTCCGCGACCGCATGCCGGTGATCCGCGACGAAGTCACCACCATCTGCGGCCCCGGCGAACTCATCGATGTCATCGTCACCGAAAGGGGTATTGCCATTAACCCGTTACGCACCGACCTGATCGACAAAATGAAAGGTTCTTCCCTGCCTGTAAAGACCATCCATCAGCTTAAGGACGAAGCCGAGCGTATCTGCGGTAAACCCGCCCTGCCCGTGCTGAGCGATGAATTTATCGCCGCCATCAAATGGGTGGATGGAACCGTGATCGACGCGGTGCGAAAGGTGGTAAAATAACACACTGAAAGCCGGCACAGGTGTTTCAGTCCCCGGCCCTCAGATATCCGGTATAGAAGCAAACGAAGCTACTGTGCCGGATATTCTTTTAACCTGTTCATCAGACAATCCTTAACCACGGCCTGCTCGATGCATATCAGTGTAAGCCCTGTGTGATCAGGGAAATGATTCAGGCCCGACTGAGCGGAACCAATGATTTAACAGGGATGATCCCGTTCAGACATTCCCAAATACATAATCGCCGATTTAACCGGCATGCCGGCTGATGATCCGAAAACGGGGTTTTTCCCGGATCAAAGTACCATTCTATTCGTATTGCATTGATTTATAGTTATATTTAAATCAATAACACATAAAATGATGTAAATATTCATTGGAATTTGCTTTTCATAAAAATATAGTAGTAAATTTATCGCTGTATAATTCTTTTACACTTCTTAGGCCGGACTGAACCAACGTTAAGCTGGTTTCTTATGATGTGCAGGGGAAGGAAAGGTTGAATCAATCTGAACCGCGATGAGTAAAGTATTAGCCATTGATGACGATTCCATCATCAGAACATTGATGAGCAACAGTCTTAGCAAGGCTGGTTATGAAGTTATTACCGCTGTAGACGGGGAATCGGGACTTCAGAAAGTAATACAGGAAAAGCCTGACCTGGTGGTAACGGACTTTCAGATGCCGGGTATGTCGGGATTGGATGTGATCACTGAAATCCAGCGTATACAGCCCGGGTTACCGGTGATACTTCTGACCGCGCACGGCGACGTTGCCCTCACCATCAAATCGATTCAGGTAGGGGCCTACGACTTTATTGAGAAACCGCTTCAGATGCAGGAATTGCTGGAGGTGATCCGGAACGGGCTTGAGATTTCGTACCAGAGCCAGACCCTGACCGAAACCATTTCTCCTGAGATAAGAAAAGCCATAGAAGATAACCTGCTGGTGGGCAAAACCCCGGTAATGCGCGAAATCTTCAAAAACGTCGGCAGGGTATCGCTCAACAGGGTAAATGTTTTGATCACTGGCGAAACGGGCACAGGCAAAGAACTGATTGCCAGGCTGATCCATTTCAGTGGCATCACCCGCGATCATCCGTTGGTTGTAGTCAACTGCTCGGCCCTTCATGAAGAAATCCTTGAAAATGAGTTGTTCGGCTACAATATGGGGGCCTTCCCTGCTGCCATTTCTGACAAAAAAGGAAAATTTGAACAGGCCGGTGAGGGTACCATTTTCCTGGACGATATTTCCGAACTCAGCGATACCATGCAAACAAGGCTGTTGCGGGTTATTCAGGAACTGGAATTTGAAAAGCCGGGCGGAGACGCGCCCATTCCGCTGAAAGCAAGAATCATCGCCGCCACCAATAAGGACCTGGAAGCCATGGTCAAAAACGGGAAATTCCGCGAAGAGCTCTACTACAGGCTCAAAGTTTTTACCATTGCCATGCCTCCTTTGAAAAACCGTAAGGACGATATTGAAGAACTGGTAAAACACCTTATGCAGAAACTGAACCGGAAACTGAACAAGAAAGTCCTGAAAATCGGAAACGGCGTACTGGATCTGCTTCACAGCCACGACTGGCCGGGCAATGTGCGTGAACTGGAAAACACCCTTATGCAGGCCATGATTATGACCCGCAGCGATGTACTTGAAAAAGAACATATTGTGCTGTTAAACAGGAATGCCCCCGTGGAACCGGAGCAGTTTGAACTCAAATCCATCGCGGATATTGAAAAAGTACACATCAAAAAAGTACTTGACAAGCTGAAATGGAATAAAGTTGAGGCTTCGCGCGTACTGGACATTACCCGTCCCACCCTGAATGCAAAGATTGCCAAATACGGGCTGAAACATAATTAGGCCTTTTCGGGCGGGCCTTGTACCTGCTTTGTAACACTCCCGGCCTGGCCGGGCCTGATATCCCTTCAATATTATAGCTGACTTTCCATTTAAGTCATCCGGTTGAATAACCTTTATGGTTATTTGGCTGGTGGTTCATAAAATTACCTGCCTTTTCTGGTACCGCAACCAATAAAGGGCCGGCCCGCGCCAAGGGTATGCCGGCAGATATGCATAATCAATCCCAAAAAAACGGACCGGGCCGAAAAACTGAAGCAGCACAAACGAACACCTTGTGTAATACCAATAATTATGTAAATTATTTTTACACTTCAAAATTTAACACAATTTTCTATCTATCTGTATATTAATATTTTACATCATTTTATGAAAAATTTATCATTTTTTTAACAATTTTGTGGTAAATTACTTGACAATTGCAATTAAGAATTTGTACTTTTGTCGATGGTTAGATTATGGTAGCGTGAAGTTATGAAAGCCAACTATCTGATATTGCTGATTTTGCTCACAGGAGCGCTGCAATCTGCTGTTTACGGACAGATCAGTGTTACCGGGCATATCGCCGCAGAGATCGTAGATGCTGCGGATGCAAGATTTCATGGGCAGACTGATTTTGCGCTGAATGTTGAAAACGATCACAAACTGGTCGAGCTCGGAAAACTGAACCTGACATCGGGGGCGGATATGCTTTGCAGCTTTACGTTGTCGAATGCCATGGTAACTAACAGAGAGGGTGAATCATTCAGTCTCGCAACTTCCACTACTCACAAAGACCAGTTTATGACTACTGATGCCCACGGGGAACAGGCACTTGCATTAACAGCCATTACTCCTGATTTACCAAAGGGCGGGCGATTTGTTGGAAACTATACGGTTGTGCTCGCCTATAACTGATCAGGCCTTGTTCTACGCGCATTACAGCTGCATTCTATCCGGGGGGATGAATGCAGCTGTTCTCTTTCTGAGAATCCCTTCCGAAAAATTTCAGGTATTCTTCCGGTGTATTAATGTTGGCGGGAATGCCTTTAAAAGGCACTGCAACGTATTCAGGTCCTGAAGCCTTAAGAAAATCGTCGATACGGGAATGCTGCTCCCGGTCTTCTAGGATTTTCCGGATCATCTCCCGGCCAAGCAGCACAGGATGGCCCGGCCGTCCGCAACAGACGGGGATAAGGCAACCATCGCCCCTGAATGATTTCTGCAGCAGATCCAGCAACTCAACGCATGTAAAAGGATTGTCCACATTCTGAAAAAAACAGCAGTTGCCTTCCGTTACCCGTTCCAGCCCTGACTTCAGCGAATAAAATCTTCCGGCTTCCGGATTTGAGTTGATGACCAGTTCCACCGGACAACCGAAAAAATCTGCGCTTTCATTTAACTGCAACGCCAGCGCAGGACTGCAAACGACGATGATCTGCCCTGCCCCGGCCAGATGATAAACCCCGGTGAGTTGCTGAATAAAGGTACGGGATTCATCGAACTGCAGAAGGGCCTTATGGCATCCCATCCTGCCGGAGTTACCGGCTGCAAGTATCACACAGGAAACGTGACCACCCATGCCCATAAATTGAGATGATTTTCATTATCTTTACAAACCTGCATGAATTGACCATTGCATACCAGTGGTTATGATAATCCACTGCAGGTCTGCTCTGACAAACTTATACAAAATTCTGGCGCGGAGCAGCAGAATACCAAATTCAACAGGGCATGATGCATTCCACAGGATTCTCAGCAGTCAGTATCCGCAGGCTTTACCAGATGATCGGAGAAGATTACCGGCGCAACCGGCAGATATTCGGCATTCCGGAGGCACTATTCTTCAATCCTGCGGTAACCAGCACGGGAAATTACCGGATTTTCAGACAACAACTGAGGACTCCCTTTGGGGTGGCCGCAGGCCCCCAAACCCAGCTTGCGCAGAATATCGTCAGCGCCTGGCTGTGCGGGGCAAGCTACATTGAGCTGAAAACCATACAAACGCTGGATGAACTGGAGATTACCAAACCCTGCATCGATATGCAGGACGAAGGCTACAATTGCGAATGGTCGCAGGAACTTCGCATCCGCGAGTCGTTTGATGAATACCTGAAAGCATGGATACTCATCCACCTGCTGCATCACAGGCTTGGGCATCCGGGCACTCCTGACGGCGTTATCTTCAATATGAGCGTGGGTTATAATCTGGAGGGCATACTGAGTGAAAATGTGCAGTGGTTTCTTTCGAAGATGCAGGACTGCCGTCCGGAAAAGGAAGCGATGATCAGTTCCCTTCTGCCGTTATACCCTGAGTTGCGCAACATCAGCATCCCCGACCGCATCTCTTCAAACATCACGCTGAGTACCATGCATGGCTGCCCGCCCGGCGAGATTGAAAAAATCGGCCACTATCTGTTAACGGAGAAGAAACTTCACACTTTCATCAAACTGAATCCCACCCTGCTGGGCAGGGAGCAGCTCAGGGAAATTCTGAACAACCGGCTGGGTTATAAAACCATGGTGCCTGATGCCGCTTTTGAGCATGACCTGAACTATGAAGACGCCCTCGGGATCATCGGCAGGCTGCAGTTGACAGCTGTGCGAAACAACCTGACTTTCGGGGTAAAGCTCACCAACACCCTTGAGTGCATAAACCACCGGAGTATCTTACCACCAAAGGAAGAGATGATGTACATGAGCGGCAGGGCGCTGCATCCCATCAGCGTGAATGTCGCCGCCAGACTGCGCCGCGATTTGGGCCCCGGCCTTAACATTTCCTTTTCGGGAGGCGCCGACTGCTTCAACATCAGCGACCTGCTGCATTGCGGCCTGACGCCGGTGACGGTCTGTTCCGACCTGCTGAAACCCGGTGGTTACGGGAGATTACAGCAGTATATTGAGCAGACCGCCGGCAAGAGCACCCCCGATACTGCCCGCCAGGCCGTTTATCTGGAAAAGTATGCTTTATCGGTGGTTGATGACATACGTTACCGGTGTGATCCGTTTTCGGAAAAAAGCATAAAGACTGCGCGGCCGCTGGGGTTATTCGACTGCATCCATGCCCCTTGTGCAGATGAATGTCCTACAAACCAGGACATTCCGGAATACCTCAACCATATCGCCAGCGGGGAATTCAGCAAAGCACTGGATGTTATTCACCGGAAGAATCCGTTTCCCAATGTACTTGGTTCAGCCTGCGACCACCCCTGTCAGTTGCGATGCACCCGCATAAATTACGATAAACCACTGAATATCAGTGTATTAAAATTATTTGCCGCACATTACGGAATGACAGTTGATGCGCCCCCGGTAAAAGAAAACGGCAAAAGCGCGGCCGTAATCGGAGCCGGCCCATCCGGACTCTCGTTTGCCTGTTTCATGCGCCTTGCAGGCTTCCGGGTCGAAATTTTTGAGTCTCATCCTGACGCAGGAGGCATGGTACGTGACGCCATTCCGCCTTTCCGCATGAAAGCAGAGCTGCTGGAGAAAGATATTGAAAGGATCAGGTCAACCGGGGTCATCCTTCATTTTAGCACACCGGTAGACCGGCCGTTGTTCAGACAATTGCGCAATGATTTCGACTATGTTTATATCGCGGCCGGGGCCAGGCGTTTTAAAACGCTTCCGCTCGAAGGGGCCGGGGCCGGAGGCGTGGTTGATCCACTTACGTTTCTGAAACAGGCCAGGGCAGGAATGATAACTGACACCGGCCGGCATATCCTGGTGATCGGTGGCGGCAACACCGCGATGGATGTGGCCCGCACGGCCAGACGCATTGCGGCAGAAGATGCTTCGGTAAGCGTGGTTTACCGGCGCAGCAGGGCCGAAATGCCTGCCAGTCATGAAGAAACTGAAGCCGCCCTGAATGAAGGGATCGGGCTGCTGGAACTGCTCTCGCCGGAGCAGATTCAAATAAAAGACGGCCATATCGTTGCCCTCTCGTGTGCAAAAATGAAACTGATCACCCCTGCGGATGGTGGCAGGGCTGTACCCTGCAAAACAGACGAACCGCTGATCACCTTGCCGGCCGATACCCTGATTCCCGCCCTGGGCCAGGAAGCAGACATTGATTTTGCCACGCCGGAAGAGCTATCACTCAGACCAGGGTCAGACTTTGAAACGCAGCTTGACCATGTTTACATCGGCGGTGATGCGGCAAGAGGTGCGGCAACCATCGTAAAAGCCGTGGGCGACGGACGAAGGGCGGCTGCAGCGATCGCGGCATCGGCCGGAATCGCCCCTGAAACCGAAAATACCCCCGCTGAAAATCATCCGGAAAAATCAGAACTGATCATCAGAAAATCGAAGCGGGTAAACATTGATCATGCAATGGAAAACGCAACACCATTGCTTAACGCAGATACAGCCCGCGAAGAAGCTTCGCGCTGCCTGCAATGCGACGAATTGTGCAATATCTGTGTGACCGTTTGTCCAAACAGGGCAAATATTTCGTATCGGACACCTGCCGTTGAAATCCCGCAATGGAAAATGCTTAATCACAACAATGGCGTTTCTTTCGAGCAGTGCGGCACCCTGAAGACTGAACAATCAACCCAGGTGCTCAACCTGGCCGGTTTCTGCAACGAATGCGGCAACTGTACCACTTTCTGCCCTTCATCCGGGGCGCCTTTCCGGGATAAACCCAGGTTCTGCCTCACCGAAGAAAGCTTTAACAAGACCGATAACGGCTATATGCTGCAGCGGGCCAACGGCAGGCTAAGCTTGCTTCACCGCCTCGGAGATCAGGTCAGCCGGCTTACCAGGCAACCAGACAGCTATCTCTACGAAACGGGAAACCTGAAAGTGGCTTTCGACCCGACGGATTTCAGGCCTTCCGGTCCGGAAATAAAAGATTCCGGAATGGTAAATCCTGACCTATCAGAAGCCTCCACGTTAAAGTTTCTGCTCGACAATCCGGATCTGACTGCCGGCAGCCTGTTTGTTGAATAGATTAAAATTACACGCGCAGAAACTACAGCCTCATCGGCACTTCAAACACCACGCGCGTCCCGGCCCCTTCTCCTGCATCATCCTTCAGATCGATGATACCCAGGCTGATCTTATGTTTGCGTTTACGGTTGATCACTTCCAACCGCTCACGGGTAATAATTGTCGCTACCGACCTGTGCTTTGCATCTGATTTCATTTGTATCTCCCTGGCCTTCTCCCTTCCTACGCCGTCGTCCCTGATTTCGCAATAAAACGATCCGTCGCTTTGCCAGAACCTGACTTCAATCAAACCTTTGGCCTCTTTATGCTTTATTCCGTGTTCTATGGAGTTTTCGATAAATGGCTGCGCCATCATCGGCGGCAACAAAAGTGTTCCTGTATCAAGATTTTTATCAACCTCTATCCTGAAGTCGAATTTATCGGCAAACCTTACCCGTTGCAATTCGAGATAATTCTCAATGGTTACAATTTCTTCCTCCAGGGTAACAAATTCCTGAGCGCTGCTCTTGAGAATATTACGCATCAGCCTGGCGAAATGCGCCAGATATTTGTTGGCCAGATCCGGTTCATGGCTCAGGATAAAACTCTGGATACAGGAGAGGGAATTATAGATAAAGTGCGGATTCATTTGTGAACGAAGCAGTCGTTGCTGCAAAGCGATGCTGTTCTGACGCGCTTCGACTGTTTTATTGCGGTACAAAAAAAGAAAAATAAGCAGCCCCAGACCCATTAAACCCGACAGAATGGATATAACCAGTCTTGAGCGGTTAATTTTCAGAACGCCCTGTTCACTTTCGCGGAGGAGCATTTGAATTTTCCGATCCTTAAAACTGGTTTCATAACGCGTACTAAGCTGAATCACTTCACTGCGGCGGTAAATTTTTCCCAGTTGATTTTCAACGTTTACAGCTTCTTCAAAATTTGACAACGCATCCTTATAGTTCCCCTGATCCCTGAATACCTCGCTGATACTTCTGTAGGCGGTGATTACCGTTTTGTAACCGCTGATCTCATAAAACACGGGTACATCCTGACTTGGGGAAAACCAGAAATCAATGCTCCTGCGCTGGTCAGAATAAAATGCGTGATTTTCCGCGATCCATTTCCCGAATGAAACCGCCTGCAGGTAATAAGTTACAGCCTCACTGATCAGCCCGGCTTCGCGGTATAAATTGCCCAGTTCCAGGTTTACCGCAGCCAGGTTGCTCATATCGCCTGAATGTTCTGACAAATTTTTGCTGATCTGAAAATAATGCAATGCCGAATCCGGGCGGTTCAGGTTTCTGAAACATCGCCCGATACCGGTCACGGCCCAGTCAATCACCTCAATATTATTCGCAGCCCTTACCCTGTCGCTTTTCCTGAAAAAGAACAGGGCGCTGTCATATTGTTGCAGGGCGTAGTAGCTGGTTCCCAGATGAAGGGCATTGAGCGCGGTATTTGCCGGCCCTATGGTATCGCATACCGCGCTGAGTTGATCTGCTTTCAGAAATAACGGTATAGCCCGCTCATAATTTCCCGTCTGTTTACACACCCAACCCAGCCTGATCAGCAAACCGAATTTTTCAGTTTTGCTTTTCGCGGCGGCAATCATCGGATAAGCCATGAACGCGTACTTCATGGCCAGTTCGTTATTGTTGGAATAGAGGTAAGTAAGTACCAGCAGCTCTATTGACCTGAACCACATCAGTTGGTCTTTTGCTTTGGCTGCCATATCAAGGACATCAAGGCCCCAGCGCACTGATTCGGGATAATTTCCCTGGTGATGATAAGCAGACCCCCGGGCAAAATATATCCTGATCATACGGTTTAAATCTTTTTCAGGATGCGCATAATTCAACGCCTCTTCTGCAAATAGCAGGCTTCTTTCCGGGTCTTGCTGACGAAAAAAGTATGCCAGCTCAGCAAGAGCTTCTGACTTTACAGCAGGTACAGAACTCTGAACCTGTTTCAGTAAAGCGTTTGTGTCAGCAAGTTCGGGTGTGTAATAGAGCTGTGCAACCGCCCAGGGCCCTGACATGAGGCACCACAACGCAAAAATAAACGGGAGTGAACCCTGAACCTGTTTTAAAGCGGGATGCATGACATGTATAACATTTAAGGCTTACGGCAAGGGGCAGAAAGGTCAGCATCGGGCATTGCGATCACAGAAGAGCATAGTTCGGGTCAGCCGGCAAAACAATGAATCACTTATAAAACAAAACATTCCTCAATTGGGGAACTGCATGACCTTCGGACTAAAACCGGGAAGGAATTCCTTCAGATTCAGTCAGGCCATGAGACTCAGATATGTGCCAGTCTTTCAAACATCTCGAGCAGAAGCTCCTTCTTCCGCGAAGCTACAGGAACCTTGTGGTCGCCTTTGATGATCACATACCCGCCGTCGGCACGTTCGAACTTCTGAATATACCTGACATTAATCAGGAAGGATTTATGCACCCTGAAAAAGCCGTAATCAGCCAGCATATCCTCGTAGTCGCGCAGTAAGGCGGAGGCAGTTATTCTAGATCCGTCGGCCAGGTAGATATTGGTATAACTTCCGTCCGACTCGCAGAAAAGTATATCCTGTATGCAGAGAAGATGAATAAAATCGCTGGTTTTGACGATCAGTTTTCTGGCTGTTTTATCCTGAAGTTTCAGGTGTTCGCTGAGGGCATCCAGTTGTGTATTGAAATCACCCTGAAAAGTGGCATCTGCTTTGCGCACCGCATCAATCAATTCGTCAGGGTCAACCGGTTTAAGCAGGTAGTCAAGCGCTGAAAAACGGAATGCCCTGATGGCAAACTCATCAAAAGCGGTAATAAAAATAACCTTGAAATCGATGGGATCAAGCCTGCTGAGCAGGTCGAAGCCGGTTCCGTCTTCCATCCGTATATCCAACAGTACCAGGTCGGGATGAGTCCTCCGGATCGCCAGCTCCCCGCTCTCAACACCATCGGCCTTTGCGACCACTGCAACATTCGGACAATACTGATGCACCAGATTTTCAAGGGTCTGGCGCATGTGTGCCTCATCGTCAATAATGACGGTCTTCAGCATATCCAATCCATATTTTTTTTTAAAGATAAGCATTATTGTGCTGATTTACAAATTTTCAGCTCATATTCGTACCGGGTGCTCCCTGTAAAGGATCGCTGGTTCACACCGCCGAAATTCCCCGGGGCAGCAAAGAAAAAACCTTCCCAACCAATGCCTGCAGCCACAAACTACCCTGTTTTCCTTACCCCCGATTCCGGTTGAGAAGGTCTATTCCATAATTTATTCAATGTATTGACCAGCATGGCTCCCCTGAGGGACCTGCATTTTAGTCAGCAATCTGTCAGTTCCGTACCAGAAGCCTGTTAATGGTTCTGCCTTCTGCCGTAATACGGCAACTATAGACGCCCCTTGCAAGTTGACCGGGATTGTAAATTAGTTTTTGCAAGCCCCTGCTGCAGTTTTGTTCAACAGGCAATGCCACCATCCTGCCCGAAAGGTCGAATAACTCAATAACCACCTTGCCGGTATTTTGCATATCAAGATCGATTCTTATCTCTTCCGATGAAGGATTCGGATAGATCAACAGTCCGTCATTCACGCGGGACAGAGGAGTTGCAGAACCTGTCGTCAACATGTATTCATAAGCACCGATATCAATCCGGTTATCCCCGATCCTGATATTTCCGCAAAGGCAGACGTCAGGCAGGTATTGCCGGTAAAACCAGGCTGAGGTATCCGGTGTTCCGGCATTCCAGCAGGGCGAACTGCCGTTGCCCAGGGCATAAGGAAATTCTCCTTCACCGGCAAACTGCGGATCCCGTTCAAGATTAAACAGGTAGTCACCATTAAAATGTGTGCCGCCGAAACCTCCAAATCCGGCTGAACCAAGCTGAATATCGCAATAATAAAACCCCGGATGCGCACCTGCAGTCCCCAGATAAACTTCTTTGCCAATGTTTGCCGAATTGTTCCAGAGAATTGAATTGATAATAAACGGATTAGAGCCAAAAGTGCAATGCAGGGCACCCCCGCGGTCAGCAACATTGTCTGCGAATGTACAATTCGTAAACAGTCCGTCCCCGTTCATTCTGAATGAAACGGCGCCACCTGCCGCAGCCTGGTTGCGGGCAAAGAGGCAATTCGAAACAACCGGTTTACTGTCGGTGCTGACAGTTATTGCACCCCCTTCTCCGGCAAAATTGTCCAGGAACCTGCAATTCTGAATAAAAGGTTTTGAATTATCCATCGCAATGGCGCCACCTACAGGAACATATCCGGTATGATTGAAATTCGCAAAATTATTCCTGAAGGTTGTGTTGGTGATACTGATTTTACTGTAATCACTCATACGCATTGCGCCGCCGCAGTTGTAAGGATATTCACCCTGAGCCTGCGCATGTTCAAAAATGCAGTGGTCAAATTTTGATGAGTCATTGGTTTGAGGAGTGGATACAAACCGGACTCCGCCCCAGTAAAACAGCGGATTTGAGCGGGTGAGCAGTACCGGTTGGATGGCATCACCACCTGCAACAATACTTCCCTGTACGTCAAAAAGAAACTGCGCTCTTACTTTAATCTCAACACCCGGTTCAATGGTAAGCACCGAGCCATTTTCAACCATCACATGATCATCAATAAAGTAAGGGGAATGATCGGCAGTCCATACGCCGCTAACGGGGTTTGCCGAGATGAAAGTAGCCTTGTTATGCTCTCCGGCCAGGCTGGCTGATATTACTTCCCACATTTCGCCTGAGCGCCCGTTGGTACTGAATTCGCTGCCCGGGAGGCGTATGAGACTTGAGGTTTTCAGCAGCAGATAATGACTGCCAACATCTTTCAAAATAGACAATGCAACTAACCTTGCCGGGTCCGAGGCCGATGCTGAAATGTTATATACCGGAGAAAATGACGATTTACAGGTCCAGTCGTTGGTGTACTCCATTATTTGGTTGGTGTCGGCCAGCATGATCAGGATGGGCTCACCGCTCAGTTCAATAAACAGGTAATTGTTGTAGAAATTGCTCCAGTGGTGGGATCCGGAGTACCCCCAGTCATTCCCCGGGATATCGGGGCCGAGGCTTGAGAGGCCGGTTTTAATTTTCAGGTCGCTGGTCTGGTATCCGCAACGCATAAGCTGCAACTGTGTATTTCTGAAACCAGTGTATCCATCAGTGAAATGGGCAAAAGCGGCACTGCCGTGGGGATCTATTCCGCCATAATCGCGCGAAGCTGTGTAATAGAAAAAATTATTGTGCCCGACGCCCGCAGGCTCAGGGCCGGAACCATCGGCATTCCAGCCTGCCAGTCCCTCGTGATCGCTCGCAAGCCCGACAAGCGGCATTTCAGGCCTTCCTCTTTCAAAGTAACCGGAAATACTGTATTTGCTGCCGGTACGGCCATTACCACCAAAACCGGAGTGAAAATCAATGGAAGTACCGATGAATTTTAACTCATCTTTACCCATATCCGCAAGAAAAGCCTGCGCAATCTCCCTGCAATCCGGGGGAGCGGCTCCGGAAATATCGCGGACAGGGGCATAGCCCGATTCACTCACCATTGTACCGGAGAAATGATTAACAATCAACATGTTATAGTCAAGACTTAAACTAAGGATTCCGTGACCATCCACCAGGATAATCAGATGGGTATGGTAATAATTTGAAAACGAGTTACTGGCAAAATCAAACCAGTCCAGGCCCTCGATGTCATCGCCCAAATCTGACAATGAACATTTAACCTGCACATCAGCGAGTGTGTAGTTATACTGCAACAGTTTCTCATTAAACTGCGGGAATCCCCTGGTGTTAGTAAGGTGAGCCATTGCTGCACCGGGGGCGGGGTTTATTCCGTTGTAATCAGCGGATGCATAATAATAATACCAGGCGCCCGACCCGGTAATATGGCCGGCGGCGGCTGGCTCAGGACCGGTTCCATCGGCATTCCAGGTATATATACCTTCATGCTGTTCCACCAGGCCCTGCATAAAAATCTGCGCATAACCTGCTCCTGTAAAGCACATTAAGGCGCAACCGATAAAAATCAAACGTAACATTTTACTCATGGTAACCTCCTTTTTTTAATGGTTTTACTGTCAAAATGATTATAAAGATAGCCCTTGAAAAAAGAGGAGTTGAACACGATTTATCAATGCCGGGGCCGGATTTATATACGCCCGCATCTGACCAATAAACGCCTGTTATAAATCGCCGGGCGCAGGTTTATTTCTGCCGGGTTCAAAACAATGGCATATTTTTTTGAAGTTAAAATGGCAGAAGACAAAATATTTTCATCAGGAAATGTCATTATAATTTTGTCAGCATCCTCAGATTTTTAACTTTGTATATAAATTCAAGCTACATGATCCCGATTACAGACCACATTGTTGATCCTGTTGCACGGCAGAAGGCCATCGCCCGTTTCCGTGAAAAGCGCATTATCCTGCCGACATTTGCCCAGATGCGCAACCCGGAAATGATTCCTGAAAAAATTAAAGCGGCGCTGAAAGGCATCGGCCTCTGGGATCTCCACCCCCTGAACCTCTTTCGCATTACGTGGAAGAACGAGCCGGTGGAAAGCGGCGGGCTTTTTGGCGGGGTCAACTTTCTGGAACTACCCCCGGTACTTACGGGGGTTGATGCGCGGATTGTCATGTTGATCGGCAAATACTTCCCTACTGGGTCACATAAGGTTGGCGCGGCCTATGGTTGTCTGGCGCCCCGTATCATCAGCGGCGAGTTTGATCCTTCATACCACAAAGCGGTGTGGCCGTCTACCGGCAACTATTGCCGCGGGGGTGCTTTCGATTCGTGGCTGATGGGCGTTACCGCGGTAGCCATACTGCCCGAGGAGATGAGCCGGGAACGGTTTGCATGGCTTGAAGATATAGGCGCAGAAGTGATTGCCACCCCCGGATGTGAATCAAACGTAAAGGAGATTTACGACAAGTGCTGGGATATCCGCAGAAACCGGCCCGATTGCGTGATCTTCAACCAGTTTGATGAATTCGGTAACCCGGCATGGCATTACAACATTACCGCCCCGGCCATCGAAGAAGTATATAATACCCTGAAAACCGGCAAAAGTCAACTCGCCGCCTATGTTTCAGCCACCGGATCGGCCGGCACCATCGGTGCAGGCGACCACCTCAAAAAACACTTCCCCGCGATGAAGATTGTGGCCTCCGAAGCATTGCAATGCCCAACGCTGATGCTGAACGGCTTTGGCGGGCACCGCATCGAAGGCATTGGCGACAAACATGTGCCATGGGTACACAATGTCAGGAATACCGATATGGTTACTGCCATCGACGACGAGGACTGTATGCGTGTTTTCAGGCTTTTCAATGAACCTGACGGGCATAAGTACCTGAAATCATCCGGCATTGACCAGGGTATCACTAAGCAGCTTCACCTGCTGGGCATTTCAGGAATCGGCAACCTGCTGTCGGCCATAAAAGCTGCCAAATATTACGAAATGAACAGAAATGATGTGGTAATTACCCTGGCCACCGATTCGGCAGATATGTACCGGTCGCGCCTGCCCGAACTGGAAGCTGAAAAAGGACCCTACAATATGCTGCAAGCAGCCAAGGACTTTGAAAAATGCATTAACGGCCAGGCATGCAACAACCTCAGGGAGCTGGGCTATTACGACCGGAAGGCCATTCATAACCTCAAATATTTCACCTGGGTGGAGCAGCAGGCTAAGGAAACCGGAGACCTGAACCGTTTATGGTATGACCGGGAAATCTGGGAAAAACAATTTAATCAGGCGGATAAATGGGATGAGATGATTGAAGCCTTCAATGAAGAGACAGGCGTATTGAGAAGCATGTAAACAGGGTTTCCGAAACCGGCCGTGCCGGCATTATAAGGCCTGCACAGCCATCATTAGCGGAGCGCAGCAAGGGGATCACCCCCGAAGAGCATCAATAAAATCATTCAAATGCACGCTGTATGAGCTCAAAATTTAACTATCAGTGTAACGATTGCGGCAGAGAGATCCCGGGCCACGGCATTGTTTACCTGTGTGAAGATTGTGCCGTCAGACAAAAAGAAGGGCAACCGCCTGCCGGCGTCCTGAAAGTCATCTACAATCCATCGCTGCTCCGCGGGCTGACATTCCGTAAACTTGTAGCAAACCGCTTTATTGAACTTCTGCCTTTCAACGATACCGGAAGTCTGCCCTTTCTGCGAACCGGCAACACGCCAATGTACCGGATTTCCGGCCGGGAAGCAGCAATCGGGGGGCACGAACTTTTCATCAAGGATGATTCGCAGAATCCCACATTTTCGTTCAAAGACCGCGCTTCGGCCGTGGTATCCGCTTTTGCCAAAGAGCAGGGAATCAGCACCATCGTTGCAGCCTCTACCGGCAATGCTGGCTCATCCCTTGCCGGAATATGCGCAGCCCAGGGCCAGAAAGCAGTGATCTTCGCCCCGGCTTCGGCACCGGCCGCCAAACTAACGCAAATACTGATGTACGGGGCTATACTGGTTCCAGTGGATGGCAATTACGACAATGCCTTTGACCTGAGTATCGAAGCAACGAAACATTTCGGCTGGTACATCCGCAATACAGCCTATAATCCCCTGACCATCGAAGGTAAGAAAACGGCAGCTTTCGAGATTTACAGCCAGCTGGGACACCGGCTTCCCGACCGCGTTTTCGTTCCGGTCGGCGACGGGGTGATCCTTTCCGGCATCTATAAGGGTTTTGAAGATTTGCTGAAATCCGGAATCACCGGCGGCATGCCGGAGATCGTTGCCGTGCAGGCAGCAGGCAGCAGCAACCTGATTGACAATCTGGGAAAGAAAGCGTTCATCTGCATGCCTTCCTCTACCCTGGCCGACAGTATTTCGGTGGATATTCCCCGGAATTTCAGGATGGCTGAGAAATACCTGCTTCAATACAAAGGTAAAGCCCTTAAAGTGAGCGATCAGCAAATCCTGGAAGCATCGCGGCAACTGTCCGCGCAAACAGGGCTATTTGCCGAACCGGCCGCTGCCGCAGCCTTTGCAGGATATCTCCTGGCCAATGCAAAAGGATTAACCGGGAAGGGCACCATCAACGTCGTACTGCTGACGGGGAGCGGGCTGAAAGACCTGAAACCGGTGCAGCCACTCCTGAACATCCCTGAAGCTGTTAAACCTGATATTCACTCTGTTACATCCTTCCTGAAGGACAAAACCGGTCTTGTATGATACGCTTCATTCTCAACGGCGCTGATGTAACATTCACCGGTAACCCGGAGAAAAAACTGCTTTATTTTTTGAGGAATGAAAAGCATATCACCTCCGCAAAGGATGGTTGTTCAGGTCAGGGGGCCTGCGGCGCCTGCATGGTTGAGATCAACGGGGAAGCCCGGCTGTCGTGCCTTACCCCGATGAAAAAAGTGGACAAGGCCGTTGTAAATACCCTTGAAGGTATCCCCCCCGGCATCAGGGACGTACTTGCGCGCGCCTTTGTGGAGAAAGGTGCAGTACAATGCGGGTTCTGCAGCCCCGGCTTTCTGATGCGCACCAAAATACTGCTTCAGAAAAATCCAAATCCTTCGCGGGAGGAAATCCGCCACGCCCTCAATCAAAACCTTTGCCGGTGCACGGGATATGTAAAAATTGTGGATGCCATCGCAGAAGCAGCTTTAAAACTCCGTTCTGAAGACAAAAGTGAAGAACCGCCGGCCTCCGCCCATGTCGGCAGCGCTTACCGCAAATATGAAGCGCTAGAAATGGCCACCGGTCAGAAAAAGTATATTAACGACCTGTTTGTCGAAGGGATGCTCTTCGGAGCGCTACGGTTCTCCGACCATCCGAGGGCCGTCATCAAAGTGATAAACGTGCAGCCAGCGTTAAAAGTCAGAGGCGTTGTAAAGATATTCACCGCAAGGGACATCCCCGGAAACCGCTATACGGGACTGATTTTCAACGATTGGCCACTGATGATTGCCGAAGGGGAAACCACCCGTTACATCGGAGATGTGCTGGCAGGGGTGGTTGCCGGATCGGAGGAGGCTGCACGACAGGCCGCCGCGCTGATCGAAGTCACTTATGAGGTGCTGCCTCCGGTTACCGATCCGCACGAAGCGACCGGCCCAGGCCCCCCCCCTGTTCATCCCGGACAGTCCAATCTGCTGGAGACCTGCCGGATTTCACGTGGAGGTGATGCTTCAGCGGTAATAGCCGGCTCGTCCTTTATCGCCCGCGGCACCTACCAGACCCAGCGGATAGAGCACGCCTTCCTCGAAACCGAAGCGGCGCTGGCAATGCCTGAAGACGACGGCCTGCACCTTTTCTCGAACGGACAGGGCATCTATGTTGACCGGCGGCAGGTTGCTTCACTGCTTGGCCTGAAAGAGGAGAAAGTCAGGGTAACGCTGGTATCTTCGGGAGGCGGCTTTGGCGGAAAAGAAGACCTCACCGTGCAGGGGCACGCCGCCCTATTCGCATGGCTGCTGAAACAGCCGGTAAAAGTTATGCTCAGCCGGGATGAGTCGATCCGGATGCACCCTAAGAGGCACCCGGTATTTATGGACATTTCCATAGGATGCGATCATGACGGACGCCTTACGGGTTTGAAAATAAAGGCCATCGGCGATACCGGCGCCTACGCCTCCGTTGGCACCAAGGTGATGGAACGGGTGGCCGGTCACGCCTCGGGGGCTTATCATATCCCCTGCGTGGAGGTGGAAGCACTCACGGTTTACACCAACAATATCCCTTCGGGGGCCATGCGCGGCTTCGGGGCCAACCAGGTATGTTTTGCCCTGGAAGGCTGTATCGATGACCTTTGCCGTCAGGGTGGATTCGACCGCTGGCAGTTCAGGTACAACAATGCCCTTTCCGAAGGCAGGATGACCGCCACCGGGCAGGTGCTCCGCGGAGGCGTTGGCGTACGCGCAACCCTGGAAGCGATTAAGCCGTTTTACGACAAAGCCCGGTATAAAGGCCTTGCCTGCGGTATCAAGAACAGCGGAGTGGGCAACGGTATGGCCGATTTCAGCGATGTCATCATAGAAATCGTATCGGAAAATAAAGTGCGCCTGCTGCATGGCTGGACGGAAATGGGACAGGGAGTGCATACACTCGCCACCCAGATGTTGTTTGAGGAAACCGGCATCCCGCCCGACATCATTGAAGTGATGGTTGACAGCAGGGCAGGCATTCCCACGGGCATGACCACCTCCTCACGCGCCACCGCCCTGCTGGGCAATGCCATTCTGGATGCAGCGCACCACATCAGAAAAGACCTTGAAAGTCATCAGTTAAAAGACCTTACCGGGAAAATTTACCGCGGAAACTACACCTGCAACTGGACCACCAAACCGGGCGACAACAACGGGGAGGTCATCACCCATTTTGCCTATGGGTACGCCAGTCAGCTTGTGGTGCTGGATGCGCAAGGCAGAATTGAAACGGTTTATGCCGCCCATGATGCAGGCAAGATCATGAACCCGCAACTGTTTGAGGGACAGATTGAAGGAGCCGTGCACATGGGGCTGGGATATGCCCTTTGCGAAGACCTGCCGATGACCGGCGGGCAGCTGGTATCCGCCCGGATGCGCGACCTGAATATACTCCGCGCCAAAGACATGCCTGAAATCGTTGTTCTGGGCGTGGAAGTTAAAGATCCGGTCGGACCATACGGCGCCAAAGGACTGGGTGAGATAGGGCTGGTTCCCACGGCCGCGGCAGTTGCGAACGCGTTGTGTGATTATGATGGGATCCGGAGGTTTTCATTGCCGGTTGAAAGAAAAATTGAAAATTCACCACAATAGGCACAACTTGTCCCGGCTTCTTTGCCGGGAATAGGTCACAATAGTTCTTTTTGTTCTGATGTTCTAATGTAGTTAAAAAAACTTCAATCCTTGAATCATGGCTGTCTTATTAACAAACGGAACCTACATTGATGCGGCAACGCTCAGCTTCACCAAAACCCATATTCTGGCCGGAGAAGGTGCTGAGGGTGGGATCAGTTTATTGAATGAAATACCGGTCAATCACAACTATACTGAACTTGACTGCTCCGGCAGATACATCACGCAGGCCTTTGCAAACGCCCACCACCACGCGTACTCCGCCCTTGCCAGGGGAATGGGCGCACCAAAGAAAGCTCCGGCAGACTTCAGTGAGATTCTCCGGTATATCTGGTGGCCCCTCGACAAAGCCCTGGATCAGGAGATGATCCGCTACAGCGCGCTGGTGACCGCCATTGCCTGCGCGAAAAACGGGGTTACCTTTGTTATCGATCATCACGCTTCACCCAACGCGGTGGACGGATGCCTTGAAATCATCGAGGAAGCCTTCGAGTCCGTGGGGGTTGGCCATCTGCTCTGCTACGAGATAAGCGACCGCGACGGGATGGGAATTGCCCGGAAAGGACTCCTGGAAACGGAAAAATACCTTTCGCGCAGGCAGGGGCTGGTCGGACTGCATGCTTCCTTCACCGTCGGCGATAAAACCCTGAAACAAGCGGTTGAGCTGGCACGGCAGTTGAATTCAGGCATTCATATGCATGTGGCCGAAGATTTGTCAGATGAAAACCATTGTCTGGAAAACTATCACACCTGGGTGATTGACCGCCTGGCAGCGGCCGGGGTCCTCGATTTCCCGAAGACCATACTTGCACACTGTCTGCATCTTGACGAATACGAGCGGAGGCAACTCTCCGGTTCACCGGCGTGGGTAGTGCAGAATATGGAAAGCAACCTGAATAATTCAGTAGGATTATTTGATTCAAAAGGCCTGAGTGACCGCATTATGCTCGGCACCGACGGTATGCACAGCGATATGCTGCGGAGCGCCAAAGCAGCTTATTTTTCAGGGCATAACCACGATAACATCGACTATGCCGAAACCTACCGCCGCTTCAGGAATGTTGGCAACTATCTGAATGAAAACGGGTTTACCGGTTACGGAGAGAACAACCTGGTGGTGCTGAACTACGACTCCCCCACCCCTTTCAGCAAAGAGAATTTTTACGGGCACTTCCTCTTCGGTCTGGAAACCCGGCATCTACAGCATGTGATTGCACAGGGAAAACTGGTTGTCAGGAACGGCCGGGTGATCACGGTTGATGAAGGTGAAATACTTGAAGAAGCGCGCAGACAGGCCACCATGCTTTGGAAAAAGATGAAGCGAAAATGACATAAGACCCTTTCGTCACTGCCGGGCCGGCTCCCATCCGATGAAACTTCAACTCCGGAAGGCAGCCTTACAATTCTTCTTACTTCCCGGCTTTTCATGTCCGCTTTACCTTTTTATACTTTCCGTGAGTCAGTATGGAGATGAATCAAGCGCAATCCGCCGGGGGGGGCATTCACCTCCGGATGAAGATAATATTCCTATTCAATTATTTACCTCCTTAATTTTCACTTTGTTTCATCCGGCATTGGGCAATCATAAGCTCAGATGTTGCACAATGTGATGAGATTTACTTACTGTTAATTTATGCTTTAGTAAGTTTTGTATGAGATTTACCCGAATCCATCAGGCACCCGATGTACAACAAAAACCCGGGGCAGGCTGTTTAAAACAGAAAAGAGGGCAGTGTGATAAAAAAAATCAGTTAAAACCCTTGAAAATCCCTTGTTAAATGGTTTATCCTCAGTATGTTTATCCACTGAAAGAAAACCGTAGGAAAATTTCTATTACACTGAAAATCAATTATATATTATTTTAATCACCAACAACCAACCGAATAAAACACACTGGAAATGGAAAAAGTGAACGGCAAAAACATCCTTGGCATAAACGGAGCCGGGCGTATCGGAAAACTAACCCTGTGGAACCACATTCTGAATAAGCACTTTGGCGGCATTGTGGTAAACGTGGGGCGCGGGGTCGGAAAAAACCTGGAAGCTTTGCTCCACAACATAGAGAACGACTCCACTTATGGCTCGCTCAGCAGGTTCCTTTATGGCCATTCCGGGAAGAAGTGCGAAATCCGTATCATCGACAGCGAAAAGAACCTTGTGGAGATTGACGGCATGCCGGTTCAGTTCCTGCAGCAGGCACGCAACCCGCGCGACATTAACTGGCCGGAGCACAACGTCAGGCTGGTGGTTGACTGTACCGGGGCTTTCCTCGACCCCACCCTGCCTGCCGATCATGCCAAAGGCAGTCTGCGTGGCCACCTGGAGGCCGGAGCCGAAAAGGTTATCGCCAGCGCTCCCTTCAAAATCAAAGATTCCACCCAGAAAATGCCGGCCGACGCCTCCATGATGGTTTACGGGATCAACCACCTCGATTTTGATGCGCGCAAACACCACATCATATCTGCAGCCAGTTGCACCACCACGGGACTTTCGCACATGATCAGACCCCTGCTCGAAACCCCGGAGACCTCTACCATCCTTACTGCCTCCATGTCAACCATTCATGCCAGCACCAGCACCCAGAGCATCCTCGATTCGGTGCCCTCCTCCGGCACCTCCGACCTGCGGAAAAGCCGCTCGGTGTTCAACAACATCATCATCACTTCAACAGGAGCAGCCAAAGCACTCGAAAAAATATTACCCGAAGTGCAGAAAATCGGCTTTATGGCCGACTCTGTGCGCATACCCACCAATACAGCCAGCCTTATTATCCTGAATATCACCTTCCACTCTCCCATCAACGATATCGGAGAGCCTGTGGTAACCCGCGAATTCCTGAACCAGATTTATCTGCAGGCTGCCAATGGCCCGTTGGCCGGAATGCTGGAGTTCAGCGAAAAACAAAATGTCTCCGCCGATATGATCGGCCGCCGTGCCGCGGTAGTGATCGAAGGGGTGGAAACCCATACCCGCACCGGTTTTATGGCGCTGAACCCCGACCTTCTCAGAAGTTTCGGCGTTGAGCTTACGCAGGATATCATGATCCCTGTCTGCCACGCTAAAATATTCGGCTGGTACGACAATGAGTTCGGCAGCTATGTGAACATGCTGGGCAAGCTTACCACTTACGTGGACATGAAGATGTAAACGGATTCAGGCATTCCCTTTTTGCACTGACTTTACTTTTCAGCGCGCACGTCTGCGTCCGTACTCTCCACTGTCAGCGCGGACGTCCTCGTCCGTGCTCATCCTGCCTATCCCAGCTGAGCGGACGTCCTCGTCCGTGCTCATCCTGCCTGTTTGCGGCCCGGTTAGCGCATCCGTCCTCGTCCGTGCCCATCCTGCTTGCCCCGGTCGATCAAGTAACCTGCAAAAAGAAACGGCCTTGAACAAGGTTTAACCGGTTTTACAACACTACCTTCCGGCTGATAAATCCCTTGTCGCTGGTGACTATGACCAGGTAAATACCGGAAGGCAGGCCCCGGGTACTTATGCTTGCCGAAGGTTCAACGCCGGCCTTCAGCTGCCTGAGCGTCTGACCGGAGAGATTAGATAGCTTTACTTCAGCACCTGCGGGAAGCCCGTCCAAAAGAAGTGTGCCGTTGAGCGTAATTACCTGCAAAGTTTTGCCTGAAGGCAACTCACCGGTTCCAAGTGTTGAGAAATGGATCAGAAACCGGTCGGGATCGTCGCCATCTTCGGACAAAAATGAGTAAACAGGCAATTGCGACAGGTTAACCACGGTATTCGTTTTGCGGTCGGTGAGGTAGATGGTTGCCCCCGGAATGCTCCGGGTGAGCTCAATGTTAAATAAAGAAGCGCTGTTTTTCATAAATCCGAAAGGGATACACAGCTGCTCATTGATTTCAGGCAGGGTATTCAGGGCGAGGAAGGCATCCCAGGTGCGCGAGTAGAACATCGGTGCGAAACCCGGCAGAAAATGCGCGTCAAAATCCTCGTCAAAACCTCCGGTAGCACGGGAATCAAGCCGGATAACGCTCGGCTGGGCAGTTTGCCCTTCCATATCCCTGGCAGTGAGCAATATAAAATCGTCAGCCGCACCTTTGAGCAGGGGCGCGGTGCCGTGCACACGTGCATCAGCCGGAATGGTAAGCGTTCCGTTGCCCCTGGTATAGACCATAAAGCCATTCATGGCAGGGATGAGCCCTCCTGTTTGGACAAGGGTCTGATAACTCCCTTCAGATGAGCTCCATAAATACATTGAAGAAGGAGGAATATTTGTTTTTACCCATGAACCGGTATTCCAGTTAATTGCGCTGGCAAACGGGTTGCCTGCGAGGTGAAATCCGGAAAATGCACTGTTGCTGGTATTTTCCAGGCCTGTGATGGTAACCGCGCTGGTGTTGAGCACGCCTGAAAAAGTCTTTACCCCTTCCTGCTCGTATGCTGCAAAGTAACCCACGCCGGGGATAAAAGTACTGATGTTGCTGGCGGCATCTTTCTGATTCAGCCAGCAGTCACTGATCCTGCTCTCGTCAAGCATAAGAAAGTCATAGTCATTGTTGCTTCCTGTTGGCGTCCAGCTTCCGTTTACAGGTTGAGCGGCCACCGGCGAAGACAGCAGTTGCCAGCCTGTTCCGTTGCTTACCCGGCCGGCGGCGGATACAAAGCGCCCGATGGTCGCATTCAGGTTGCCTGATCCGTGAATAAGCGACCCGGTCCCGGTTTCATCGGCGGCGATCACCAACCCCTGGGTCCCTGCATCGTTCAGAAAGAGTCCCTGCACTGTGAGGATGCCCGAAGGGGAGATGACAAGGCCCCCTCCCTCCTGTATAGATATTCCTTCAGGGATAAGCTGACCAGTAATGGCAGAATAGATAACCGGGTAGTTGATACATCCCCCGGGAATTACAACGATATCCCGGACTCCCGGCAGCCTCGCCGGGCTCCAGTTGCCTGCATTGCTCCAGTTGTCGGAAACACTTCCGTTCCAGGTGATATAGGATGTTGCAGGAACGTTGCGCAGCGATGGATAACCGCCGTTCGTGGCATCTGTTTGCCATACATCCGCAAAGTCGAAGCCGCTGAGGCTTGATTGCAATTTCATCTGCATGCTGGTAAGCCCCTTACCGGCAGCGGAAACCGACATGCCTGAGGATTGTGTATCCCAGTATGCATTGACAGCCGTTCCGTTAGCGGTACCGCCGCTTGCAGTATTATTACCAACCAGGCCGCCTACCCCGGCAGCTCCGGTTCCGTTCACCCGGCCGGTTGAATAGCAACGTTCGATGACGCCACGGTTTATCATGCAACCGGCAAGTCCTCCGGCATAATATACATCCCAGCTTCCGGTTTTATTTGCGGTTACCGCTCCACGGGCATACGAGTCCAGAATAATCCCCTTTTGGTTGCATCCTGTCAACCCGCCGAATTTTTCCGCCTTCTGACCCGGAGCGGGTTGAACACCGGAATAAATCACATCTATGTCGGCATAGCATTTCGAAATTATAGGATTACCGGCACCTCCCGGTGACGAAGCAACACCATTGTTCGACCCTACCAGCCCGCCGGCTGAAGCATCGCCCGTTACGCTGCGCTTGCCGGCCATGCCGGTAGCCGAACAGCCTTCTATCAGGGTATAGATATTTCCGGTAACACAACCCGCCAGACTACCCGTGCGCTGAGCCCCGCGAACATTAACATTTACGAGATGTACATCGCGGATCACCACCGGAGCGGAAGCTGCCCCTTCTCCGATATGCCCGAAAAGGCCGATATCGGAAATGGAGGGCTTGCTGATGGTAAGATTTGATATAATTTTCCCGTTGCCGTTGTATTGGCCGGTAAACTTCACTGACGTGCCTCCGCCACCGACAGGCTCCCAGTTGCTGACCGCCGACAGATCAATATCCTGGGTCTGAATAAAACAACTTCCGGGGTAATTCCGCACATTACCGAGGTCGGAAACCGTGGCCACCTGATAAGGACTGGCGACAGTGCCCAGACCTCCGCTGAATTGCGCGCCTGCCCAAGTGGTGAGCAGTAAAAGTAAAAATGAAAGATAGAATTTTTTCATACTTCGGGGGGTATTTATGCAATTTCAGATTGAAATGTCTTGATCAATAACCCGGAATTGCTCCGTTATTTATGCTTATTCCTGTCGCTTTAATGCGACAGGCAAACCAAAAAATCGACTTAAATCAGGATATATTCAATATATTATCTCCTGAAACCCGCAAAGTAACCGGTATGAGTCAAAAAAAATGTTTTACCGGTACCGATGTATAAATAATCATGAGCGGAGGTTGGTCTGAAGCGCTCCCGGGGCTGCCTTCCTGGGACGGGCATTGAGGCATTGAATGAAGATCAATTATAAACCTTCTGTCCCGTGTCACAGATTGATGAAATTTAAAACCATCCTTTTTCTGATTAAATTGAACCGGATCTGCATATGGATCAATGACATCTTCACAGCCTGTTCGTCGGAGGCAGCTGAAAACGATCTTAAATACTGATTGTCATCAGGTTAACGAAATCAGGTAAAAACCGGATTTTGCGAAGTTGCGCTTCAGTGGATAACGGAGTAAAGAAATCAGGTCCGGATAATTCCCGAAAATCACTAATTTTGACCCTTGGTGATTCAATGCCACTATTTAAGTAAATCAAAACCAACTTTATATTTCCAGTATCATGAAAAAAGTAATTCACACCGAGAATGCCCCTAAGGCTGTTGGCCCTTACAGCCAGGCCATTGAAACCAACGGAACCCTTTACATCTCCGGCCAGATTCCTATTGATCCCGCAACGGGAAAGATTGTGGAAGGCGGCATTAAAGAACAGACCGAACAGGTAATGAAAAACATCGGCGCTATCCTGAAAGCGGCCGGTTACAGCTATGCCGATGTGGTTAAATCCACCTGCCTGCTGTCGGACATGGACAACTTTGTGCCTATGAATGAGGTTTACGGAAAGTATTATTCCGAAAATCCTCCGGCCCGTGCCGCCTATGGCGTGGTACGCCTGCCCCTGGGCGTGCTTGTTGAAATTGAAACCATCGCAGCACGCTGATCGCTGAAAACAGCCTTTTTGAAAGGCTTCCTTCCGGGAAGCCTTTTTTAACAGCCCCCGCGACAGTTTACCGGGTATTAATTCCATAATTACAGCTATGAAAAGATTTTCCATCCTTCTGATTGTTTTCCTCCTTTCCTTCCGCGTTGCCTATCCGGTTGAAGGCATGTGGCTTCCACTGCTGTTGGAGCAACTGAACGAACCTGAAATGAAAAGCATGGGCATGCGCATCAGTGCCGAAGACATATACAGCATCAACAAATCGAGCCTTAAGGACGCCATACTGCTGTTTGGCCGCGGGTGCACCGCCGAGATCATCTCCGACGAAGGACTGATCCTTACCAACCATCACTGCGGATACGGTCAGATACAGCGCCACAGCTCTCTCGAAAATGACTACCTGACCACCGGATTCTGGGCCATGGACCGCTCGCAGGAACTGCCCAACCCCGGGCTGAGCGTTACCCTGCTGATCCGTATGGAAGATGTGACGCGGAGGGCGCTTGAAGGTGTTACGCCTGACATGAACGAGAAAGCCAGGGAAGAGAAAATCAGGGTTAATATTGCCGGCATCGAGAAAGAAGTCGTTGAAGGCACGCGTTACAACGCAAGGGTCAGACCGTTTTATTACGGAAACGAATACTACCTGTTTGTCACAGAGACTTATAATGATGTGCGGCTGGTGGGAGCGCCCCCTTCGAACATCGGGAAATTCGGCGGCGATACCGACAACTGGATGTGGCCAAGGCATACCGGCGACTTTTCGCTCTTCCGCATTTATGTAGACAAGAACAACGAACCGGCTGATTATTCGCCCGACAATGTGCCTTACCGTCCCAAAAGCCACCTGCCCATCTCGCTGAAAGGCGCCGAAAAGGGTGACTTTACCTTTGTTTTCGGTTATCCGGGAACCACACAGGAATATCTCCCTTCTTTTGCCGTGGAAATGATCACCGCTCATGAGAATCCGCCGGCCATCCGCCTTCGCGGGAAAAGACTGGATATCTTTGATAACTTCATGAATCAGAGTGATCTGGTGCGGATTCAGTATTCAGCCAAACATGCCGGAGTTGCCAATTACTGGAAAAAAATGATCGGCGAAAACCGCGGCATCAAGCGTCTGGACGCCATCACTAAAAAACAGCGGCTCGAGCAGGGCTTTATGCAGTGGGCTTCCACCACGCCTGAGCGTAACGCACGCTATGGCCGCATTATTCCGGAATTTGAAACCCTCTACAACCGCCTTACCGAACTGAATGTGGACGAAACCTACCTGATCGAAGGGGCACTTGGGATTGAAGCCATGCGTTTTGCTTATTCATTCGGGCGCCTGGCCGAAGCAGCAAAAAATAAAAATAAGGACGGAGCCGAAACAGAAAAAATTATTGCCCAGTTGAAACAGGCGGCTGAGGGATTCTTCAGGAACTATCATGCGCCTGTGGATCAGCGCGTTTTTGCAGCCATGATGCAGGACTGGTTTGCCCATCAGGAGACAGCCCGTATGCCTGCCGGACTGGTAAAAGCCTCCATTCCATACGGAACAAATTATGAACGGTGGGCATCGGATGTATACTCACGCAGCATCTTCGCCGATGAGGCAGCCACCATGGCTTTGCTCAACGGCTTTAAAAACAGGCATGCCCGCCACATCGAAAACGACCCCCTTTATCTGCTTGCAAGGGACGTGTATCAGCATTACTTCGACTACCTGCAGCCGGAAATGGAGAAACTTTATGCCCGCCGCGACAGCCTCCAGCGTATTTATATGCTCGGCCTGATGGAATATCAGCCCAACCGCCGTTTTTATCCTGACGCTAATTCCACCCTCAGGGTCAGCTACGGGCAGGTGGATGACTATTATCCGCGCGATGCGGTGCATTACCGCCACTATACCACCCTGGAAGGCATCATGGAGAAAGAGGATCCTGAAATCTACGACTATGTGGTGGAGCCCCGGCTCAAAGAACTTTACCTGCAACGCGACTACGGCCGTTATGCCGCACCCGACGGCACCATGCGCATTGCCTTTATCGCCAGCAACCACACCACTGGCGGCAATTCGGGCAGTCCGGTACTGAACGCCGACGGTCACCTGATCGGGGTGAACTTCGACCGCAACTGGGAAGGCACCATGAGCGACCTGATGTATGATCCTGACCAATGCCGCAACATCAGCCTGGATATCCGTTACTGCCTTTTCGTGATCGACAAAATGGCCGGCGCCGGACACCTGGTGCAGGAAATGACCATTGTAGACTAGATTTGATTCACGGAACAAACCGTGCAGGCCCTGATCCGGAAGCACCGGCCCGGGGCCCCCTTTTCAACATACAGCAGCCCATGAAACACCTGCCGATTGCCATTCTGTTGTTTTCCATGCTGCCAGCCCTTTACGCCCAGCGCTCTGTACATCAGCAACAATCGGAAGCCTGGGCTGAACGGGGTTTAATGACCGACGCGCAGTACGACAGTATAAATAACTTTGAACATTTTCCCGCTGAAAAGCGCTCCGCTGCTTCATTGCACAAGCGGGTTTTCGGTTATCATCCTTACTGGAGCGGCAGCGCCTGGCAGAACTACCGCTGGGAACTGCTGAGCGACCTCTGCTACTTTTCCTATGAGGTTGACCCTGTTACCGGCAATGCAGTAACCACCCGCAACTGGGAGTCAGCCCCGGTGATTGATACCGCGCTGGCCCGCGGGGTCAGGGTGCATCTGTGCGTTACCCTTTTTTCAGGTCATGCCACCTTTTTTAGCAATCCCCAGGCAAGGCAGACGCTCACAGGCAACCTGATCAGCATGATCCTTTCGCGGGGCGCCCATGGCATCAACCTCGACTTTGAAGCGGTACCATCCTCCCAACAATCGGGGCTTACCAATTATATTGCAGAACTCTCACAGGCGCTACACCTGGCAATCCCCGGTGCTGAACTGAGTATTGCAGCGCCGGCAGTGAACTGGAACAACACCTTCGACCTGCCCGCCATCACACCCTGGCTCGACCTTATAATGATTATGGCCTACGACTATTACTGGGACGGAAGCAGCATGGCCGGTCCGGTTTCAGGATTCTGGCCTTTGACATCCTCGTTCAATTACGGGGTAAACCGTTCACTCTCCTATTACCAGTCGGCCGGTGTGCCAGGTGAGAAATTGTTGCTGGGCCTGCCCTATTACGGAAGGGAATGGCCGGTGACCGCCAATACCCTTCCTGCAAGTACCACAGGCAGCGGGACTGCCATTGTATACCGCAGCATAAGGGCCAACAGCAGCGGTTATTACAATCCGGCAAATCTCTGTTGGGACTATCGCAGTTTCAACCCTTACTACAGCTATTTTGCCGGACAGTGGCGGCAATGCTTTTTCGACGATGTACGCTGCCTTGGCGCCAAGTACGACCTGGTAAACCGCAGGGGCGCCGGCGGTATCGGCATCTGGGCGCTGGGTTATGATAACGGATACCCGGAGCTCTGGAATCTGATAGAAGAAAAATTCACACAACCCGCCTTTTCGATGTGCAGTGACACTGTTTACGACAGCGGCGGCCCCTGGTGGAGCTACGGCGCTTCTGAAGCGTATACTGAAACCATACAGTCGGCCTGGCCCGGCCCGCTTACGCTGACATTTGAAAGCCTTAGCCTTGAAGCCGGCTTTGACTCCCTCTGGATTTACGACGGAAGCAGCACGGCGGCACCACTGCTTTCGGCACTTTCGGGCAGCGAGGTTCCGCCTGCAATAAATACCACAGGCAATACATTTACCTTACGCCTGCAAACCGATGGGCTCAACCAGCGCGCCGGCTATGCCCTTGTATGGCATTGCCCCACTGCCGGCACCGGAACTCTGCCGGAATCAGGGGATATCACGCTCTACCCCAACCCTGCCGGGGAGGTAATCAGCCTGAACGCGCCCGGGCCTGGCGAGGTAAGCCTTTTCAGCGCCGACGGGCGTCTGCTGCAGCAAAAAAAGATGCGCAGCTTCACTGAAATAATGGATGTCAGCTGTCTGAAGCCCGGCATCTACCTGCTGCAGTTCAGCGACGGCAAGACCAGCATTAGCCGGAGGTTTGTAAAACAATAAGCTGCGGGAGCATAACGTGTTTCTCGCAAAGACGCGAAGGATTTCGGATTGCGGATTTCGGATTTTTAATTGCCATCCCTGCAATTCCTCACCTCTCCAAAGAGCCTGACCATAACTATCAACCCGGCTAGCGCACGTCTTCCCGCAAAGAGGCGGGACAGGCTCCGACGCGT
>VSSQ01000211.1_pt1 | contig 71342 bp, 73 predicted proteins | sample 4763081 | NCBI WGS metagenome assembly VSSQ01 (sample SAMN12137344, study PRJNA551015) | bioreactor metagenome | isolation source: SDC9 anaerobic chlorinated ethene degrading culture | place: USA: Knoxville, Tennesee | collected 2015-01-01
CCGAATCGTGCGTCTTGTGAGGTAATAATGTTAGAGAAACATACATATAAACACACCGGAATCATGTCCAAAAACCCAATACTGAAAGCACAATTGATCCGAGCATCAGAATAAACCCGATAAGACATAAAATCAGCAGAACATCCAGAACTATGATCCAGAAATTACGCTCTTTCTTAACTCTTCTCTGCAAAACCATCTGAAATCACCACCCAAAGATCGCCAAAAAATTCATCCTGCTCCAGATCGACCCGCCCGCTCTGAACGAGAAAAAGGCAGGGAAGATATACAAAATACAACGGCCAGTGAAGGACCCCCGTAAGTTCAAACAATGAAACCCCAGGATCGCGCGCATCCGGATGCGACCGGACGACCTCATATATCCGCTCCGCCATATGTTCATAATCCTCATCATGCGCAATACCCACAACCTCCTCGGCATTCGGCTCCTCAAATAACTCATCCTCGGAATCGATATACCTCCGCCGCCGCAGCCGCCGCCGCTCCGCCTTTTCCGCGAGCTTCAGCTGTTTGATCAGTTCATACAGCGTAACCGGGCGCTTGCGCGCATCCTTACGCTTAAGCCTGCGGTCAATCTCACGTTCAAGAAGCTCGATCGGACCATGAGCCCGCTCCAAAACGACATCCCCCTCGGAAAAAGGATCCGACACGTCATCATTACACACATCTTCAAACGCCGTCTCATCCTCCTGCCCGTCAAGCAGCTCGGACTTCATCCGAAGTAGAACCGAAGCATAAAAAATCGTCCGGCCGGAAATCATCAGATCAAGCTCGCGCCTGCGTTCGAGCTCGCTCAGAAATCTTTCCGTAACCTCAACGATATCAATATTCCAGGGATCGATCTCACCCCTCTTCGCCAGCTGATACAAAATCTCCACTGGCTCTTCAAGTTTCCCTTCGGGAATTTCCTCAGCCATTCACCTTCACACCAGTTACAAGCGTACTCTTATCACTCATACGCAGAGTTACGCCCACCATTCGGTCAGCCGCCTCGATCATCGGCTTTCTGTGAGACACGATCACAAACTGACTTTTCGTACATATATCACGGACCATCTGGGACAAACGCTCAACATTCACACCATCCAGATTGGAATCCACCTCGTCCAGCGCATAGAACGGAGCCGGCATAAACTGCTGGATCGCAAAAATAAACGAAAGGGTCGTCAGCGACTTCTCACCCCCCGACATAAGATTCAGCCGGGTGACCTCTTTACCCCGTGGCGAGACCTCGAAAGTCATTCCCCCCTGGAACGGATCTTCAAGATCATCCAGGACCAGATGACCTGCACCATCATTCAGCCGAGAATAGATATCCCGGAAATGAAGATTGATCCCGGAGTAGGCCTGCATGAACGCATCGAACTTCATCTGCCTGAAACTGTCGATCTTATCAAGAAGCGCCTGACGTTCGCGTGAAAGTGTCTCCTTCTTATCGGTCCGCTCCGCAAAGCGTTTCTGGACCTCATCATACTGCTCGATCGCACGCATATTCACATTTCCAAGTTTTCTCACAGCGCGCTCCGTCGTTGCGACCCGGTCAAGGATCTCACCCATAGAAAGATCGCAGACGATCTCCTCCTTGACCGAACCCTTGATTTCAGACATTTCCAGTGCCAGAGAAGCGGATTTCTCATCGAACGCAGCTATCTGCACATTACATCTCTCCTCATTGCCCTGCAGAGTAACGATCCTCATCTGAGCTTCATCTGCCGCACGCTGGACCCGGTTCCGCTCTTCAGTGAGCTGCTCGATCTCACCGGTGAAAGCCTTCATCTCGGCCTCGAACGCCGCGATCACAGACTTGGCTGCATCGGCCGCGGCATAACATCCGGCAACCTCCGTATCGATCGCCGCATTCTTTGCCTCGAGAGCGGCCCGTTCCCGCGTGAGCTGCTCCACATTCTGTTTGAAATGCTGACGCTCAAGGTTCAGACCGGAGAGGTCGTTCAGTTTGTTCTCATACCGGCGAGACGTATCATTGTAACTTGACTGCGCCTTCTGCAGTTTATCAGTAAGCAGATTGAACTCATCCTCATCCAGGACCGAGCGCAGTTCACCCACTCTCTGATTCAGCACCTCAAGTTTGTCAGAAAGAGCATCGACGCGGGTCTCAAGTTCTGCAACCCGTTGTGCCGTCTCCTTCTTATCACGCTCCGTCTCATCCAAAAGACGCGAAGCACGGAGCTCATCATCAGCGATCTTATCAAGAATTCTGTTACAATCACTGATTTTAAGTTCGAGCTTAACGATCGCTGCATCACACTCGCTTCTTTCGGCCCGGAGACCTTCGGCAACCGACCGGTGACGCGCCTCCGCGGCAACAAGATCAGATTCATCATTGCGCAGATCGGCAAGTTTGGCCGAGATATCCGCAGACTCACGATCTACAGCGACGCCAAAACCGCGGAGATCCTTACGGATCGAACCGCCTGTCATGGCCCCGCCCCTCTCGAGCAGTTCGCCTTCGAGAGTGACCATCCGGTATCTGCCCATCAGCCGGCGTCCTGCATCCAGAGTCTCAACAACGACGGTCTGGCCAAAAACCAGATTGAACGCATCCCGGTATTCCGGATCGAAGTCGATCAGATTGATCGCATAATCCACGACCCCATTGCCGGCAAGCGGAGAAAGAGGCGGCTGAGGCTTCATCTTGTTGAGAGGGAGAAGCGTCAGGCGGCCAAGCCGTTCATCTTTGAGATACCGGATCACATCGGCCGCCGTCTGATCCGAGTCGACGACCACATTGTTCAAACGGCCGCCTGCGGCGATGTTCAGCGCCAGCGTATATGCAGAGTCGATGACTTTTCCAAGGCTGGAAACGGTACCAAACACCCCGTCCATACCAAGAACCGCAGAGATTGTCCGGTCCGTAGCACCGGAAGCCTGCTGATGGGCCTCGATCTGCATCTGTTTTTTCGTGAGTCTGGCGATCTCTTCTCTCAGCGGTTCAATAGCCTTCCGAGCGCCAAGCATCGCCCTCTCGGTTTCACCGATCTGTTTATCAAGGAGCCCTTTGTTTTTTCCGGCTTCCAAAAGATCGCGTTCGAGAACTTCGATCTCGGCCTGCTTCTCAGAACGTTCTTCGGCCAGAGAGCCCTGTTCCCGCTGAAGCTTTTCCAGTTCCTGCGCACGGACCCGGCTGCGTTCGATTATGCCGTCCCTTTGAACGACGATCGAACCGCGCTCCTCTTTTTTCGCCTCGACCTGCCGCATAAGTTCGACCAGTTCGGCCTGGGCTCCTTTTGAGTCGCGGCTGCATTTACTGACGAGTTCGTGAGCTTTATCAAGAGTCTTTTTCTGTGCCTCAAGCTCCATCGCCAGATTTGCTTTGTCGATCTGAAGCGTCTGAGACTCACGGATCTTATCGTTGAGTGTGTTCTGGTTCTTCTGAAGCTCGAGATAGAGGCGGTTCATCTCGGCAAGATTGCTCTCTTTCTCCTTTTTTCTGCGGAGGATCGTCTCTTCAGCAACGCGGATATTGCCTTTTTCCGCCTCTATCCCCCCGATGATCCGCATATAGGCAGGACCCTGTTTATGACTGATCTCACGATCGATCTCATGCACATCTTCGAGACGGGCATTTTTCTCGTTTTCCTGCAAAGAGATGTCATTACGGATACCTGCACGTTTTTCCTCCTGCTCGGCCCGGGAATGAGCGATCAGCCCGAGTTCACGCTCAAGATCACGAAGGCGGACGATCTGCTTTGCAGCCCTGAGATACTCAAGTTCCGCCTGGAGTTTTTGATATTTGACCGCATCTTCACGGGCATCGGCAAGCTCTTCCAACTGTTTGGCATAGGAGGCAAGAAGGATCTCTTCGCGATCGATACTTGCACGAACCTGCTCAAGCTCAACGAGCGCCTGTTCCTTTTTATCATCAAACTCCGCAACGCCGGCGATCTCATCAATGATCCTTCTGCGTTCCAGATCACTCATGTCCATGATCCGGGAGATATCTCCCTGCATCACGACATTATACCCGTGAGGCTTTATTCCGCTTTTTCCCAGATACTCCAGAATCTCCGTCTGAGAGCAGGTTTTTTCGTTGAGATAGTAATAACTGTAGTAGCCATTTGCTGTCCGTTTGATCCGCCGGCGGATCCTCGTATCATCCGAAAATGTGAGGGTGACCTCGGCGGTATTTTTGCCGGACATGCTATTGATAAAATCAGTAAGCTTTTCCGCACGAAGATTTCGTGAGGTGGATAACGACAAAACGAAGAGGATAGAGTCGATGATATTGCTTTTTCCCGAACCATTCGGGCCGGAGATTACAGTAAATCCTTCATAAAAAGGTATTTTGGTCTTTCTGGAAAAAGACTTGAAGTTGTCGATCTCAACCTGGACGATATGCACGAATGAACTCCGTTAACGTTTGATTTCCACGGTGTCATCATCATCGGCCTCTATAACAGCTGACGAGTCGGCACGGATCGATAAAGAGTGGGAAGAACGGGACGGATTATATCCGGTACCTGCGATGATAACATTGTGATCAGCAGTTTTCTTCCGTTTCTGGATGGTGCCGTCCTGCTGCATGACATACTCGAACTCGCCGGGTTTCAGATTTTCTACCGGGACTTCAGGGGCGGCTGCACGCACCGGTTCGGGAGCGGGAGAAGGGGTCGGACGGCTCATGCGGGGGGCAGGAGCATCGGCAACGGTCCTTCTGGCAGGAGGAGTGATCCGCGAGGAGGGCTCTGCCGCATGGGCCGGAGCAGGTTCTGCCATTGGTTCGGCGACGACCTCGCCCCTTTTCACACCAAAACGGGAACTCTCCGGATGACTTTTGACAGGAGTTCCGCCAAGTTTTTCCACCTGGGCGCCAAGTTTGCGTGTTACTGACTTCATATCGAGAAGCTCTTCGGTAAGTCCTTTGACCATGATCTCAAGTTCACGGATCTTTCGTTCAAGTTCCTCGATATTTTCCGATTTTTCCACCGTGACCTGGGCAGTCTCCTGTTTGCCGGCGAGCCCGCGTTCCTGCTCGGCAAGTTCATGCTCTAAGAATTTCATTCTGGTATCCATGACTACATCTATCCTGTAAAATAATTAATAGGTTTTTCAGTGCCCATTGTATAATACACTTGTGTATCGGCCGGGCAGAAAAAACACGGATGAAGAACAGAATCAGAAGATAGCCGAAAAATAGGAGTGATCCGGGAGACCACTCATACCAGCCGGTATGTCTCAAGATTCTGCGGAGACACGGTCTGGATATGGAATTTTTTGTAGATCGAACTCGCGAAGTCGATCGTTTTGGACTCTTCACCGTGGATCGTAAACACACGTTCGGGTTTCGGCTGAACATACTGAATGTAGTTCATCAGCTGCTTGCGGTCGGCATGACCGGAGAAACCTTCCACCGTCTGGATCTCCATATTGATAACGATCGTGCCGCGTTTGCCGATCGGGACTTCACGCCAGCCTTTCTGGATACGCCGGCCGTAGGTTCCTTCTGCCTGATAGCCGACAAAGATGATCATATTCTTCGGAGATTCGGCAAGGTTGCTGAGATACTCGATGACCGGACCGCCGTTCATCATACCGCTCGTGGAGATGATGACACAGGGATCTTCTGAGAAGATGACCTGCTGACGTTTATCATAGGAGTCCACCTGCTCGAAACATTCCGCAAGGAACGGATTGTAATTGTCCCGGAAGATAAGGTTGCGGAGATCGGTGTTGAGGTACTCGGGATATGCCGTGTGCATCGCCGTTGCTTCCTTGATCATGCCGTCAAGATACACCTTACACTTCGGGATGCGGTTGTTTCTCATACCTTCTTCGATGGCGAGCATCAGTTCCTGGGACCGTCCGACGGCGAACGCCGGGATCAGAACTTTCCCGCCGCGGCCGAGCGTCTCATTGATGACCTCATACAGACGCTCTTCCGCTTCGACCCTCGACGGGGAGAAGTCGTCCGAACCTCCATAGGTACTTTCGATGATGAGTGATTCCAGACGCGGGAACTGGGAAACGGCAGGATTGAACAGCCGGCTCTTACCGTAGAACAGATCACCGGTGAAGGCAACATTGTACACGCCGTTGCCGACATTGAAGTGAGCGATCGCCGATCCAAGGATGTGTCCGGCATTGTGCAGGGTCAGTTTCATGTCAGGAGCGATGTCCGTGACATCTCCATAGCCCAAGGCGATGGTATGCTTGACAAACTCGCGGATCTCGTTTGATGAGTAGGGAGGAGCACGATCCTCTTTGTTGTTGACATCCAGATAATCCAGCTGAAGCATCGTCGCAAGATCACGGGTCGCCGGCGTTGTATAGACCGGTCCGTCATATCCGTATCTAAAGAGGAGCGGGATAAATGCCGAGTGATCAAGATGTGCGTGGGTCAAAACAACGGCATCGAGATTCGTGAATGGGTAGATCTCGGGGACGTTCAGATACGGAGAAGAGGCGGCGCCGGTAGCTCCGGGTGATTCACCGCAGTCGATCAGAACTTTGCTTTCCGGCGTGCTCAGAAGAAACGCCGCACGGCCGACCTGCCGGCAGCAGCCGAGGGTCGTCAGACGAAGCCACTGATCGTGATCGCGGCCGGTGTAGATCGAATCCCTGTGGATCCGCTTACCGCATTTGCGAAGGAACTCCTTTCTCTCGTCACGGGATTCACGCAGATACTGACGAACCTGTTTGATCGTCACCGACGGGATCGGCGGAGTTCGGGCGGCCTTCGGCGTCCAGCCTGTCTTCATAGTGATGTCCCGAAGAGTCGAACCGTTTTTGCCGATCACAACACCGGGTTTTTCCGCTTCGATCAGGACCTCTCCTGTATCAGTATCAAAAAAGATATCTGTGATCCCGGCGGTCTCCGGCACAACTGCCTTGATCATATCATATGCTTCTTCCGTATCTCCCAAAATATTGGGTCGGACGACGATACGTTTGCGTAAGTCGCGGGCAAGCGTTTTTATAAGATCATGATCCTCGGCAAATCGTTTCGGGTCATCTGTATAAATGACCATCTCCGGGCCTTCAAATTCAACATCCGTTACAGTAACTCCGCGTGGAACTTTTTTATTGATAGTTACTTTGAGTTCTTTGAGTCTGTCTTCAACCTGCATAAAATTCGTTTCCAAAAAAAGTAAGATTATTTTGTCGGGGGCAGATACCCGGCTATTTTATCCTCCGGCAGATACTCGAACTTCTCCGGAGTTATTATCACCACATTGTATCCCTCTCCTGAGGCAGAGTCACGAAGCATTGCTGCCCGAAGAGCGCGGACTGCGAGTTCGATAGCTTCATTTTCCGTCATACCGGATTTGTATCGATCCTCTAATACACCATACGCTGTCAGGGATCCGGAGCCGGTTGACACAAAGTTCTCTTCAAGCGTTGCTCCTCCTGCAGCATCAACAGAGTAGACCGAAGGTCCGCTGGTGTCGACGCCGCCGACAAGGAGCTGAACATAATACGGTGCAAAGCGATTCTGGTTCAGATAATTGGAGAGGATCGTGGCTGCTGCTCCGACACTGATCTCCTGACCCCTGCGGATCTCGTAGAGGTTGCATTCAACATTGATTATTCTGACAAGCTGCTGGGCATCCCCAACTCCACCGGCGATCGTCATACCGATCTTATCAGTGATGGCATGTACTTTCTTTGCCTTCTTGCTTGCAATCAGGGTACCCATCGTTGCCCGCCTCTCGGTAGCAAGGATGACGCCGCCATCAAATACAATACCCACTGTGGTGGTTCCCGTTTTAACGTCCTGGTGTTCTTGTGACATGAGAAACCTCAAATTAAGGTACGCTGCAAATTCATAAAACGCTGTTTTCATTGAAACAGCTAAAAGCGCTAATACTTAAATGTACGCAAAGTATGATAAACTTGCCGACTGGGTACAAAAAAATTACAGAGTCCAGGACTGCATGTCGCGGGCGGCATGTTTATAGTCCCAGGGTATTTTATGGCTCATATGAACACACCAGAACTCTTTTGGCTCCAGCTTTTCTGCGAGATGTTCGGCATCCTCGATGTTCATGTGCTTGGTGATGTTCACTCCCGGCGGGAAGATCCCGTCAAGCAGTAATAGATCTGCGCCCTTCATCTGTTCCAGCGATGCTTCGGAGAGTTCGGCACGTGTATCACAGGAGTAGACGAACGTTTTGCCGTCGGCGGTGATGCGAAGTCCGTATGTCGGCGTGTCGTGAACGACCGGAAAGAGCGTTACTTCCATGCCGCAGATCTCCGTCGGCTCAAATGGATGAACCGGATGTTCCTCATGAGGGATGAAGGAGAAGATCCCCCCGCAATACGTGAGGACCTCCGGGGCGCCATACACCATGATCGGTTCCCGCTGGACACGGTAAAAATCTCCGAATCCCATGAAGTGATCGTAATGACCGTGGGTCCATATGACCGCATCTATGTGCGGCGAACCGGCAGATAACAACTGGGCACGCATATCCGGGCCGGTGTCGATCAGAAGATGGTGGCCCTTATGCTCGATGAGGAGCGAAGTCCGGAGCCGCTGTTTTCCGGCTGTCTGTGCTTCGCTGCAGACCGGGCAGTCACATCCAATCTTGGGCGTGCCGACAACGTCACCGGTTCCAAGGGCCGTGACCTTCATCTCAGGCGCACCCGCTGCGGACGAGATTTCTGCGGTTGACGAGTTCCATTCCCGCGTTGACATCCGCTTCGTTGATCTCCTTTCTGCCTGCCAGAAGAGCTGAAACGATCGCTTCTGTAAGCATCATACGCAGATCGGCCCCTGAGAATCCCTCGGTCCGTGCCGCAAGAGTAGTGAAATCGATCGTGCAGGGGATATCTGAAGCCACATGATTCAGGATCGCTTCCCGCATCCCTGCATCAGGAAGAGTAAAGGTGACGACCTCGTCGAACCGGCGCCAGGCGGCCTCATCGAGCATTCCCGCATGGTTCGTTGCGCCGATCAGCAGCACCTGATCTTTGATGAGATTGATGTGGTCGATACATTTGAGCAGGGTATTGACCCCGCGTTTCATCGTGCCGTTGTCATCGGAGATACGGGTCTTGGCGATGTAGTCGAACTCATCGATGAAGAGAATGCACGGAGCGATCTTCTTTGCGAGATCGAAGATCCGGTCGATGTTCTTGGAGGTCTCACCAAGATACTGGGAGGTGAGCATCGAAAGACGGACTTCAAGGACCGGCATGTGGACAGAGCGCGAAAGCGCAAGGGCAAATGAGGTTTTACCGGTTCCCGGCGGGCCGACCAGAAGGATCCTTCCGAGTTCATAGATACGGTGGTTTCTGAGGAAATCCTGATTCTCCAGAGATATCTGTACTTTTCTCACGATAGCAAGCTGATCTGGGGTGCAGACAAGGTCTGAGAGAGAGAACTCGATCTCTTCCGGGGCATACGGGACCACAAGGTCTGCAGCCTCCTTGAACGACTCGGATTTTTCGGTGATCGCGGCAAGTTTGCCGGTTAGGTATGCGGCGGTATCTTCAAAGAGCGGGATATTGGCACGGGCCTTTTTATAGTTGATATCGGCTTCTCCTGCAGTCTCCAGAGCGAGGGTGAGGGCAGGGTTCTGCATCAGTTTGGCAGGACCGACATGACGGTAATACCATTTCAGAGCAGGAGTGAAGGCGGTGACAGAAAACTGGCCAAGATCGTTGCATAAGAGATACGAGTTCTTCTCATCCTGAATTATCCGGCGGGCGGCAAGAGCCGGGAGATAGGATTTTAACACGCCTTCTTTTATTACAACCGGGCGGGCGATGATACCGGGAGATTCGGTGCAGAACATCTGCCGGATCGATACGGGGAGGTCATTGACTTCTAAAGCAGGATTGGTGTTCACCACTTCTGCGGTAAGAACGATCTCGGTCAACTGCAAAAGTCCCGGGTCTATTGATATTGGATCCATATATTCCATATATATGTGTGTGAAAAAAGTATAAGCCTTCGCGTGATGGACACATCCAATAAGGGAATCCATACATCAGATTCAGAATAACTGCATGTATTCAGGATGAGGGCATACTATTTCAGCTCAGGAAACCAAACTCATAGAATAATGAATGAGCATCCGCGTGTTTCTGATATCCTCAATCAGGTAAGGGACGGAATACTTGACCCGGCAACTGCAGAAAACAGGCTCACGGCCATGGCAGTGACAAGGGTCGGCGATGTGGCAAACCTGGATATGGAACGATGCATCAGGTGCGGGATGCCGGAAGTCGTTCTCGCAGAAGGGAAGGATACCGACTCGCTCGTTAAAATCATGCATAGTTATGTGCTGGCCTCCGGGCGGTGTGTGGCTTCACGCATAACGTCGGAGCAGGTGAAGGCAGTGTGTCAACAACTCCCTGACGGTATCACCGCAGAGATCAGGGAACAGGGCGGGATCCTGATACTGTCGGACGGTACCAAACCTGTTCCCTCCGGCGGGACTGTAGGCATCATGACCGCAGGGACATCCGACATCCGGGTCGCTGAGGAAGCACGATCGATCGCTGAGGAGATGGGAGCACGGGTCATCACCTCCTTCGATGTAGGTGTCGCCGGTATCCACCGGCTGATCCCGGCTCTGGAAAAACTTCGGGAGGCGGATGTATATGTGGTCTGCGCAGGAAGGGAGGGAACGCTGCCGTCAGTGGTTGCCGGACTCGTCGACAAACCGGTGATCGGCGTTCCGGTAAGTACGGGATACGGATATATGGGACAGGGGGCAGCTGCTCTCGCCAGCATGCTTCAGTCATGTGCTGTGATAACTGTGGTAAATATCGACGCAGGGTTCACCGCAGGGGCATTCGCAGCCAGGATCGCCGCACTGATCGGAGGTAAAAAATGAAGAGAGGATTGTATGTAGGTCGGTTTCAGCCGTTTCATAACGGTCATAAAGCAGTGATCGACGGACTGGCGGAGGAAGTGGATGAACTGATCATCGGCATCGGAAGTGCGGATATCAGTCACGACATTCGCCATCCGTTTACTGCAGGAGAACGGGTGCTGATGATCACCCGTGCACTGAACGGATTAACGATCCCGGTGTATGTCATCCCCCTTGAAGATGTGAAGAGAAATGCTCTCTGGGTCGCCCATGTCAAATCGATGGTTCCGCCGTTTGATACGGTGTACACCTCCAATCCGCTGGTGATCCAGCTATTCAAGGAAGCCGGCATCCCTGTTATGTCACCGCCGATGTATCTTCGTGAAAGCTTATCAGGAACAGCTGTCAGGAATAAAATGTATCAGGGTGAGGAATGGGAAGAATACCTGCCTTCTGAAGTTGTCTCGGTGATCAAAGAGATTCATGGTATAGAACGGATGCAGCAGATTACAAAAAGTGACTGATAAAATTTTTTTACAAAAGTTTCGGTGCGGTTCGAAGAGAAATAAGATGGAGGGGGGAGGGGAGACCGCAGCAGGACATCACGCAAAAAAGAGTGTTTTTTTATGTAGTCACTTTTATCCAGAGATGCAGATCGCGGTAGGCTTCTGCCATCTTGTCCTCGGCAGACGCCCCAATATCCGGAACTGTTTCATTATACAGCAGGAACTCCAGACGATTATACCCGGTATCATAGACCGTAAAGTTATACATCTCCAGATAGGTTGAGTTGTCTGCCACCTGCACAGAATACCTGTCAAGGACCTTAGACGAATGGATCACCGATGCGTTCGCCGCCGAATCCCACTCAGCATTCAAAAGCAGTGTCTCCACTGTATATGTCACATCCCGGTACTCGTGATTCCCGATCCCAACCCAGACAAACTGTTCTGAGCCTGCAAAAAATTTCTCAGGATAGTCATCAGCCATCTTATCCACTCCCAGGATATAGAACTCGGTGAACTTCTCCCCGTCTTTCGGGAACGCGATCACATACACAGTTGTCACCGCAGCAATAACTATTGCCGCGATAAGGATCCAGGAGAGTGCCTTATCCAGCTTTGATCCGTTCTTTGGGAAAAATTCACTCTTCAGTGCGGGCTTCACCTGCTCGAATGGCACGGTAAACCGTTCCTCTTCAGACACGGAGGCACGCCGATACACTGTGAGGATCATCATCAAGAGAATGAAGATAACGAGAGCCGAAACGATCGGATCAAGTCTGATCCCAAACGGGGTATAATTCAGAACAAGCCCAATCAGCGGCACCACTGCGATCGAAAGACCGACCGACAAAGCAAACCGTTCGATACCGTCGATCGACTTCTTTTCCGGGAACAGTGCGGCGATCAGAACATACCCTGGAATAAACAGGATAACAGGAACTGCAAATATGACCCGCAGAAACGTCTCATTCAGCACCGGAACATAGATCATAGCTATCGTAAGCGCGACCCAAACCAGAATCACCGCAAGATCCTTGGGGAAGTTCTTGGGGTCTGCCATACTGGCAAGTGTCGCAGCTAGATCTTTTTCCGGCATATCTGGATGTATTATTCGTGGTAAGGTATTATGAGGCTTGCGGGACGTCTCAAAGGGAGAGATATCGAGCAGACGGCCTCTTATCGGGTCGTCATCTATTTCTCATAGCAGCCATAATATCTACTATAATGTCAGACGCTTCGCTGGTTTTGCCCGCCAAAGAAAAAACGGTCCTTCATGAGTATGATGCAGCTGAAAAACTGTATCGTGCCTATCTGGAGGAGAATGCAGCCGATCCGGATGCCTGGATACTCCTCGGCGATGTGCTCAGAGCCCAACAAAAATATTATGAAGCAATTGAAGCATACGGTTCTGCTGTCGATATTGACATAGATAACCCGCGGTATCTTGCAGCACTCGGTGCGGCCTATGCAGACATACATCAGTATTCTGATGCGAAGGATCTTTTTGAGAGAGCAGCAACTATTTCGAATGATTTCCACTATCAGTACAGAGTCGCTGATATGCTCGGCTACATGGGAAAACATGATGAGGCTCTCGTCATCTACTCCCTTCTCGCATCAAAGTATCCCGAAGAAGCCGGCCTCTATAAACGAATGGCAACGGTTCACACCTATCTGAAACATCCGGATGAGGCTTCAGCCAGTACAAAAAAAGAGCTGCAGCTCAGAGTTAAGGCTGTTGAAAAGTCACCTGGCGCCGTTAGCTGGTTCACGTATGCTGACGCTCTTTCACGCACGGGCCAGTGGGCAGAGGCAAAGAAAGCATTTGATAAAGCCCTATCCTATGAAGAAAATGCACAGACATATTTACGCATCGGAGATGCGTTAATCAATCTCGGCGAGACTGACGCCGCTTTGGATATGTTTGCAAAAGCAGCAGCATTTGATGAGCGCGATTTTGCCTTTCTGATGGATCTTGCAGATCATCTTACAGAGATCAGACTTTACGAAGAGTCGATACGTCACTATACAAAAGCGCTTGAACTTCGAAGCGTCCATGCGGATGCATGGGTCGGGATCGCCTATGATCTGCTTAAACTTGATCAGCACGATGAAGCGATGGCATTTTTTGAGATGGCCAAGGCAACCGCTGCGATCCGTGAACTTCCCTGGGCAGACAAACTGCACAAAAGTGAAAAAACCAATGCTCTGGACAAAGCATTTGCACAATAACACCCCGATATTTTCGAACCGCTTGATACGGCATCGATCTCTCAGATGAATCAGAGAGATGCTAAAGAGTCTGTCTAATACTCTTGTTCTTTTTTATAATCATATGCAGTTGGTTCGCAGCTCCTTCGAAGCAGGATATCTGGGCACTATTCAACGATGTGATGTCATCCAAGAGTGTCGCATTCGTGTATGCAGTCAGCCAAAACCAGAACCCGCGTCTTAGACAAACAGGATCAACATCATAACGATCAGCGCCGTGGCACCAACCAGATCGATCGAACTGGTGACCACAGGGACACCAAAGTTGTCCGGATCATATCCAAGCCGATAGGTGAGTACCGCGGTAAAATATCCCAGAAGATTCATCACTGTTATGACGATCATGCCGGCACTCAGAGACAAAAGGAGCATCGGTACAAGACCCGGGGTAGTGATCCCGCAGAGCACCGCGGCATAATGCGAAACAAGTCCCATCAACGGAAGTATCAGCAGGGCATACAGATAATTTTCAGCGAAATGTTTCCAAACAAGTCTCTGAGGTAAAACGTTTGCATCCACCAGACCCATATGCATCTCAGTGCCTATACGTGAAGTCAGGATCCCGCCAATCGAGCCGCAGCCATTCATGAAAGGTGAGATCAGAATCAGCACCGCAGCTGCTGCGATCAGGCTTTCGAGCCCGTTCGTGTAGAGAACACCTGCAATTATTCCCAGAAGACACAGCGGGATCAAAAGAGGCAGACCTTCACGAAGAACATCCTTCATCGTCTTAGTAGCTCCGTGCATTGAGAATATTGCCCACAGGATCAGAGCCAGAACGATGAGACCAAGCACCACGACCCCTATCACAGGCAGCTGCATTACGACAACTGCAGTAACGACCAAAAATGGGAGTGTGATAATATCGCCGAACGTGGTGACGACCGGTGCGCCCACCATATCAAGGTTCCAACTCTTTCGATAACAGACAACGGAGATGAGGACACCTATCGCTGTGACGATCAAACCTGCGAGTGTCCCGGAGATAACAGAGATGATGATCATCTCAATGATCCCGATCACTTCAGTTCCTGTGAGAAGACAAATCAGTTTGCCAAAACCGGCAAGAACAGCCGAGATGATCACCGTAAGGATGATCGATGATCGGAGATTGTCCCCAAGCTCTGTCTCCCTGCCGAGCTTTGCCTCAAATGCTCCTAGATGCATCGATGAAGAGAGACGTGAGGTCAGGATTCCGGCAATGGCTCCGCGCATGTTGATCGACGGGGTGACCAGGACCATAAGGCCGGGGATCAGGATGAGAACCTGACTGACCGAACCAAGATAAATCCCCGCAATAAATGAAAGACTGACACTAAGCAGCAGAGTCCACAGACCGATGAAAAACTCGTCGTGCCCATGAAGGAAGTAACCCTTCACCTTCCCGGCTATCACCAACTTCATCCGGGTTCACCTCTTCCAAGCACATAATACTATACTCATTGGTTTTTGCTACGTATGAAGGCTTTGCACCCTTATCCTCACGTCAAGAAGCTGCAGACCATGGTATGAGGAACACAGCACACGCAGGATACGCACTCTATGTTTTAACATATCCAACAGCCAACAGATAATATAATGGCAAAAAAGCTGCGGATGAATATGTTTCTTTTCTGCTGTGCCCTTCTTGGAGCACTTCCCGTCGGTCTGATCCTTCTTGCCTTACTGAATATCACTCTTGGTCAACTTTCAGACCCTGCATTTTTATGGCTGATCGCAACCGAATCCGAGGTGATTGGGACGATACTTCTGACCTTTTTTGCCGGGTTGTGTGCCGTCTTCATCCTAATGATCGTCGGAACGCCGCTCGCGTATCTGCTGGCAAGATCTAAGACACGGACCTCAAAGCTGATCGGCACGATCATTGACCTCCCCGTAATGCTGCCGCACACAATCGCGGGTATTCTGGTGTATCTTCTTTTCATGCCCAACGGCTGGATCGGAGCACCGCTCTCGGCAATAGGCATAGCATTTCAGGATGCATTTCCAGGCATCGTAACTGCGATGCTGTTTGTTGCAACGCCGTTTTATGTCAATACCGTGCAGGAGGGATTTGCGAAAGTCCCGGTCCATCTGGAAAATGCCGCACGGACGCTGGGAGCCTCGCCTTTCACCGTCTTTCGCACAGTGACACTGCCGATGACTCTGAGACACGTCTCCAGCGGAGCGGTGCTTGCCTGGGGCCGCGGGATCAGCGAATTCTCAGCAGTGATCATGATAGCCTATTATCCGATGGTTATCTCGACACTCATCTACAACAGGTTCATGACCGGCGGACTGAAGGAAAGCAGTGCTGTCGCATTCACGATGATCGTCTCCTGTCTGCTGATCTTCGGCATTCTCCGTTTCGCAGCCGGCCGTATCGGAGGGAGATATGATAGAGTTTGATGATGTGTCGCTGTCACTCGGCGATTTTTCCCTTAAGAATTTTTCTCTGACGATCGATGACGGAGAGCTCTGCGTGATCATGGGTCCTTCCGGTGCCGGCAAAACGATCATTCTGGAGCTGATCGCCGGTCTGCATGATCCGGATACGGGTGTTCTGCGAATCAACGGAGTTGATGTGACAAATACGTCTCCGGAGAAACGGGGGATCGGGATCGTCTATCAGGATTATGCACTCTTCCCCCATATGAGTGTGGAGGAAAACATCTGTTACGGGATGCAAAGGAAAAAAGCTCCGCTTGGGGAGCAGAGGAGCGTGTGTCGGAATCTTGCCGAAACATTCGGCATCAGCCATCTGCTGAAGAGACGGCCGCTGACTCTTTCCGGCGGTGAGGCACAGAGGGTGGCGCTCTGTCGGGCGCTTGCGGTGAAACCGCAGGTCCTCCTTCTTGACGAGCCATATGCGGCCCTGGATAATGAGACGCGACGGACCTGTGCTGCAGATCTGAAAAAATTACACAGTAAAGGGCTGTCGATCGTACTGGTGACCCACTCGCTTGAAGAGGCAAAGACCCTTGGAACGCGAATTACAGTTGTGAGAGGAGGGAAAGTGATTCAGACAGGGACGGCAGATGATGTGTTTGCGTTTCCAAAGGACGAGGCTACTGCAAGATTCCTCGGATTCGAAAACATCCTTGACGGCAGAGCAGTTGGTTTTGACGGAAGAGTCTGTATACGAAGTGAGGATCTAATCCTTCATCAGAATGAATACAAAGAGAGTCTGCCAGGAATAATTCTCTCGACCGAAACCCGGGGAGCTCTTCGAACATGCCGTGTGGACATGGGAAATGTGATTTTGACAGTAACCTCAGGAAAACGCGAGGGAGAGTATCCGGCGGGTTCAAATGTCTATGTGGAGATCCCGGCAGGGGCCGTTCATCAGATAGGTTTGGAAAACGCAAAAAATAGGTGAGATTTAGAGAGGAGCAGGATATCCTGCCCCGCCTTTTGCAAACGCATCAAGCATAAACGTCAGGAATTTTTCTGCCTCATAACGCTCCGGTGCATCATATGGGATTGTAGCAGCATAAACGACCGGCAGGCCGGTCCGTTTATTTCCGATCGTGGCAAACCTCTGGAAGCCGAGATACACAGTCGCATCATCATACACAGATGCATATGATTCCTCACCCAGATTCACCTCCGGCTGGAGCTCCACATATCGTAGACCCTGTCCGATTGCCACACTTTTGTAATCAAACGCATAATCGATCCCGCCCGACTCGAGAAGACTCAGAAGAAACATACTCGCATCCCTGATCGTCACCTTGCCGCCCCCCGCAGGCCGCAGGATCACCGGAAGTTCAAGTGCCATGCCCTCCTCGGTATTATTAATGTTGAGATCCGGATCAAAACTCTCTCCAATCACTGAACCGAACAGACCTGGAACATTCAGCTGCTCTTCGGCAAGCATCATCACGAGAAGTGCCCGATATCCGGCGGCATCAAGCGTGGGATTTGAAAATCCAACCTTGACATCGTCCCTTGAGAGTATCGAATACCAGTTCTCCGTTGTGATCTCATCTGCATAGGCACTGGCATTCGTGAACGCAAGCACCATTTCATTCCGTGCAAAGGGGACATACCAGTCAGTATAATTCACCCCGTTAGGTCCCTCGCGATACATCATATCCGGAATCAATGACTCATCAGCCACGACGATCAGATCGATTGGCCGGTGAAGATCCGTCACCTGACGGATGGCCTGAATACTTCCGTGCCCTTCGATCTGTATGTCGATATCCGGATGAATGGCTTCATATTCCTGCTCTATTTCAGCAAGCGGAAGAAGGAGGCTTCCTGCAGGGACCACCTTCACCACGGTTTGCTCATCTGAAATACAACCAGAACAGGCCGTAAACAGGATGATCAAAAATCCAAGTGCGAGATAAACACGTTTATCCATGGATCTCGATCCGATCAACCCATTTTACCCAGAGACTGCCTTCAGTAATTACGTCCGGTTCAGCCGTCATCGTTGCCATTCTCAGCGGCCCGCCGTCATCATACGGATATGGAGCGCCGTCTGCGGCATACATCAAAATCGGCGTCATGGTTACCGGGGTTTTCATCTCCTTCAGGTTTGCATCCAGACAGAGAAGATCCTCACCTAATAATTGTTCATAGGAGAACACCCAGAGATATCCATCGGCTGCGGAAATATGTACAGTTTGTCCTTCATGAACGCCTCCGACCTGATTCAGCAGTTCGATCAGCGGCACGCCGGTAATGTTATAGGGGCCGTATTTGATCCCAACCGTGGAGACAGCGTATCCGTTCCCGTTTACTGATGGAAGAGAGGCGACTTCGGACACAGTCATCACCATTTCGTGACCGTCCGCGCCAACAAGCGTCAGCGGCCAGTCAATATCTCCATAAGGATTGCTAACACATCCTGCAGTACATATACATGCGAAGATCACAAGGATCACAAGAAGGCATCTCATGAACGCCTCCAGAGAAGGACTGCGCCAAATATACCAGCAATGGCTGAACCGAAGAAAATCGGAGAGGACGCAGTCTTAGTTGGAACAGGGGTCCGAGTTGTCATCGACTTCGCTAATGCCCCAGTCTCACCAGTGTACCCTCCTTCGTAGATCCGAATCTCACTGACCCATTTGACCGTCAGACCGCTGGTCGAGGGATAAAGACCTTCATAGAAATATACCGACTTCTCCGGCAGCGTCTCACGCATATCATTGTTGCCGAAAACATGAAGTCCCTCCGGATTCACGGAGTCATCAGCAAGGAATACGAGCCGCATCCCCAGAAAATAACCTTCTTTTCCAGGATACCCAACACCCTGTCGTTCTCCAACACCCGAAACGTCTTCGCCCACATACCAGCAGACTGTAGCCGGACCCTGTCGTGTCGGGGGTTCATAGATAGTTGAGTAACCATACTCAACATGGTAACCATCAACAGCCACGATCATAACATCATCATTCTCGGTCATTCCGCCGATGAGATCGCAGAGATCCTTAACAGCAGTACCCTTCACCGCCCCCCGGTCCTTGAAGTTCCCGGTTTCATTCACATCCCAGCGTCCCTCCAGCTCATCGGTAAAGACCGGACCCTGATGATAATAATGTGTGGAACCGTCACCCTGAACCGGGAGATTGGATTCCATCCACATGTAATCAATGGTTTTTTCCTCAAGAACGGTACCGTTCTCTGCGATGCGAATCAGATGCAGTTCGGTGGTAGCACCTGAGGGACCTGCTGCGGCAGCTGACACTAAACAGAAGACAGCAAGCAGGGTTAGTAGAATGATTCGGATTTTCATGGATTTCTCCTGATAATAAAAATGGACACGCATAGAAGAGCAAGAAGGACACTTGGCCCAATAAAGGAGAAGACTGGAGATGCAGTATCGAATCGGTCACCGACCGTGCCTTCGGGATAGGTCAGCGTCAGGACACTGTTGTCTTCTGACGCTTCAGCGACCTTAAAAAACGTTGAAGTGAACTCGGATCCTTTCACGTCGACACGAACATAGCCAAGTGTGTGGTAGATCGCGGCAGTCTGCTCTTCAGCCGGCTGAGTGACCGGCGGATACAAAGGTGCCCCTCCGGCACCATTTGTCACATAAGAGACACCGCCGGACACATAGCGTTCATATGCATGCATATGAGCGGAATAGGTAGCGGCAACCTCTCCGGTTTCAAAAATATTCTGCCAGATCGGAATCTGGGCAAGGGTTAATCCGGTCCGTTTTTGATCTGTTGTGTAAAATGGATGATGGAAAAAGGCGATCTTTGTTCCTGGACCAGCAGTTTCTGCAGAAAGCCACGCGGTCTGATCCGCAAACCGGGTCTGGATCCATCCATTCGTGTTCAACACAAGGAAGCGCAAAGATCCGGCCGAGAATGAATACCAGTCAGGCATACCGAAGATCTCGAAATAGAGAGGAGAGTGATCATGGTTTCCCTGGACCGGGATGATGATCGTATTTGCATACAGATCGCGTCCCGCAGAAAAAAACTGATCCCACTCCTTAGGATCGTTCGCTTCACCGGAGAAGTCTCCGAGATGTACAACAAAGAGCGGCTGTTCTTTTTCTATAGCTGAAGCGACGACCCCGTGACGTTCGATCTGGGTGAACGGCGGCTCGCTTCGCGTATCTCCGGAGACCACAAAGGTGTAGTTCTCAGCACCGAATGTCAGGAAAGAGTAGGCATCCGACCAGGAGCCGTTTACAAGAATCCTGTAGGAATAAGCGGTATCCGGTGTCAGGTTTTGGATGAGAACATGATGGTACGCTGCCGGATCAGAGGCGAAGACCGAGGTCGTTTCTCCAGAGGTGATCTCGACGGCACCTGATGCGTTTTCATAGAGACAGTAATGAATCGTTACAGTCTCCTCATCCAACGAAGTGATGTACGGACCCCAGCGGGGAAGTTCCGCAGCGGATACTGCAGGAACCAGAAGGAAGAGGAGCAGGATGAGGATACAAAAACGTTTCATCTTATAATTTCCTGAAGAGAAGCAGTGCACCAAAGACGGCAAGAACACAGATCAACAAACTAAAGGACGGAGACGGAGCTGCGGTCGTCTCCGGCTGAACCGTTGCCGGTACCGAAGAGACAATAGAGATGGTTTCGATGTTCTGGACCGAGAGACCCGTGGTCGTCGGATACTTTCCAGAGTAATAATACCAGTCCTGTTCATCCATTGTTGCCTTTTCATCGGCAATACCAAAGACATGATATCCCCAAGGATTCAGACTGGTGTCTCCGGTGAACATCAGACGCATGCCGGTGTAATACTCAGGAACATATCCATCCTCTTTACTGTACCATGAGAGAAAAACTGTGCCCATCGCTGGTTCCGGATGGTAGATGTACTTCTGCGGGAAGGTCTTTTTAAGTCCATCTGATGCGACAAAGGTGATTTTATCTCCCTCTTCCGCTCCGCCGACAAGTTCACAGAGATCTTTGACAGCAGTTCCTTTGAGTGCGCCCATGTCTTTTGTCTCAACGTTCACCGACTCGGTCGGATCCCAGAGATCCCCTTCGAAAACAGGACCCTGTAAATAATAATGTGTGAGACCGTCACCAACAACCGGGAGATTTGCCTCCATCCACCGGTAATCTACAGTAGTTGTGTTGAGAAGAAGACCGTCTGCGGTGTATTTTTCGATAGTGACCTCAGTTGTCGCAGCACTGACTGCACCGATGAAGAGGCCGAGCATCAAGACCACAATAAGGATCTTGCCTGATTTGTACAATAAATTCATTTAACTCTTCTCCAAAAATCCAAACCACCGGGAATGAACACGAATGATTTTCATATCCATTGACAAATGACCAATGAGATTAATTGGTATAGATACATTTTGGATATGTTAATTAGTTAATGTTTCCTTTTCGATAGTTGATAAATGAGAACATATCCAAATATCACAACGTCTGAAGGGATTACAGGGTAAGCACATTCAAAGCAGATACTGCCCGGAAAAAAGAGAGGTTCCTCAGTTTTTGAAACTGTGGATGGGAGCAGGGATCCTGCCGCCGCGGTTGATGAAATCTGCGCAGGAGAACCTGTTCACCGGCTGGATGGGGGCATAGCCGAGAAGCCCGCCGAACTCGACGACATCTCCGATATCTTTCCCTATGACAGGGATAAGACGGACTGCAGTTGTCTTCTGGTTGATCATACCTATCGCCGCTTCATCTGCGATGATCCCGGCGATCGTAGTTGCAGGAGTGTTGCCTGGAATGGCGATCATATCAAGACCAACCGAGCACACCGAAGTCATCGCTTCGAGTTTTTCGATCGTGAGAGCGCCCCGGTTCACGGCATCGATTATACCCTGATCCTCGCTGACCGGGATAAATGCGCCGGATAGGCCGCCCACAAAGGAACTGGCCATAACGCCGCCTTTTTTGACCTGATCGTTCAAGAGAGCAAGGGCAGCCGTAGTTCCCGGCGCGCCGACAGACTCAAGACCCATCTCTTCTAAAATCTCGGCCACACTGTCGCCAACCGAAGGAGTCGGCGCAAGGGAAAGATCAACGATCCCAAACGGGATCCCCAGTCGTTCCGATGCCTCGAGAGCCACCAGCTGACCCATTCGGGTAACTTTGAACGCGGTCTTTTTCACCGTTTCACACAGCACCTCGAAGTTCTTCCCGCGAACCGCTTCCAGTGCATGCTTTACAACGCCTGGGCCGCTGACACCGACATTAATGACCGCGTCTCCTTCAGTCACGCCGTGGAACGCCCCGGCCATGAATGGATTGTCATCAGGAGCATTACAGAAGACGACAAGCTTGGCACAACCAAGAGAGTTCTGATCCTTCGTTGCCTCAGCTGTTTTCAGAACGATCTCCCCCATAAGTTTCACTGCGTCCATGTTGATTCCCGTCTTTGTGGACCCTATGTTGACAGAACTGCAGATCCGCTCAGTGCATGCGAGTGCCTGAGGTATCGAAAGAATGAGATCACGTTCGGCTTTGGTCATCCCTTTGGATACCAGGGCCGAGTAGCCGCCGAGGAAGTTGACACCAACTTCTTTTGCGGCCCGGTCGAGAGTCTGAGCGATCGTAACGAAATCCTCGGGCGAGCGGCAGGCCTGCCCTCCTACAAGAGCGATCGGAGTAACAGAGATTCGTTTGTTGACGATCGGAATACCATACTCACGCTCGATATCTTTGCCGACTCTGACAAGATCCTTTGCCGTACGGCATATTTTTTCATAGATTCTGCTGTTGAGCCGGTCCAGATCAGTGTCACAGCAGTCGAGAAGGCTGATCCCAAGCGTGATCGTTCTTACATCGAGCATCTCCTGCTCGATCATTTTATTGGTCTCGTTGACTTCGAGGATGTTGATCATGAGTGCCTCTTACTTAGATACGATGCATTTTTTCGAAGATCTCTTCTCGCTGGCATTTGATGTGAACGCCAATTTCCTGACCGATCTGTTCAAGATCGCGGGCCATGTCGCCGAATGGCACGCACGCATTCCCGGTATCAACGATCATCATCATATTGAAGTACCCCTGAACGATCGTCTGGGATATATCCTCGACATTAATCTGATTATTCGACAAATAAGTACATACTTTTGCGATGATGCCTACGGCATCTTTTCCAACGACGGTGATGATGGTTTTGTTCATTTTTTTCTCCTTATGAGTTATTCAAAAAGTTACTTAGTTTATTCTCCGCGAATTGACAAATAGCTTTGTTTGTTATCAGAGTCCGGGCAGTCAGCACCAGGAGGCAAAAGTAGTCTGACGTGTGCGGCCGAGGGATAGATACGGCATGGCCCGTTTCATGATGACACCGCATTCACGGAGGGTTTCCGGTTCTCTGACATTGCGAAGTTCCCGGGTTTTCAGAATGTTTCCGGCCGAAACCGGACCTATTCCCGGCACTCGAAGGAGTTCAGCATATCCTGCGGCTGCCGGATCAACAGCCGGGAGATCTTTTGCGAGAAGTATCTTTGGATCAGTGTTCATGAGCATCCCGTTTTCGTCAAAAGCAAGCGATGTATCAGCCCTTTGATAGCCATAGAGCCGAAGAAGGGCATCGACCTGATACCATCTGTTTGCACGCCAGAAGGGAGTGCTCTCATGATCTTCCAGCGGCGTTCCGGTCACGGCATAGAATGCGGAGTAGTAGATCCTTGCAGGATCATATTTTTCATAGCTTGTCATGACCGTCTGAAAGATGTCAGCGTCCGATTCACCGGCCGCTCCGACCACAAACTGGGTGGAGTGTTTTCCGGGCATGATCTCGGCAAGCCATTTATGCCGGGTGAGAAGGTCGGATGTGTAGTTTTTTACACTGGCGAGTTCGGAGAGGTATGAGGAGTTTGGTGCTTCGAGATTGATACTAAGACGGGTGGCATACTTTGCCATTTCGACGATGTCGGTCCGGTTTGCTCCCGGGAGAACTTTGAGATGGAGGTATCCGCTGTATCCGGAGTTCCGGAGGATCTTTGCCGTCTCGGTGAGGTTTTCCATGCCGAGGTCGACATCTCCGCGGGGGATCCCGGTGCTCAGGAGAAGTCCGCCGGCTTTTCCCTGACGATGGAGTTCGAGGAATCCGTGAGCGAGTTCTTCGGGAGTGAAGGAAATGCCGGTTTTTTTCGTGCAGATCTGACAGTAGGCGCAGTCAAAGGAGCAGGTTCCTTCGAGAAGGATCCTCATCGGGGTGCATTGATGGATTTTTCCTTCGTTTCGGCCCGTCTGGTCGAAAAATTGCGAGCTGGTTGCCCGCTCGATCTTGCGAATGAGTTCCGACATTTCATGTATCTATCAGCATGAGGAGTTATAAACCCCTGACCGCGCGGTGCGATAATGCCCCAGAGAACCGTATAAACACTGTTCTTATTGAGAGAGAAGGGTTACAAAAAATAATAAATCCAATATCCTGTCCAAGCAGGAGACGAAGATTTCAACGCCGGATTCCGATTGATTCGACCCGCCGTAAACGCCATCCCAAAAATATAATTCCGCAGCAGGTGTACGTTCTATTCACAAAGGAAATACCATGAGTACACCATCGATCATAACGTTTTTGACGGAACATGCAGACAAAAAAACCGTTTCCTTCCACATGCCCGGGCACAAAGGCTCCGCGATTTACCGGCGGTTTGGTTACGACGATTTTCTCCAGAAGATGATGGACTGCGACATAACCGAGATCCCCGGTGCCGACAACCTCTTTCAGACCGAGGGCATCCTCAAGGACGCTCAGGAAAGATATGCCCGGCTGTATGGTGTACAACGCTCCTACCTCCTTATTAACGGCACAAGCTGCGGTGTCATTGCCGCCGTCATGGCCTCCGTTCCCAAAGGCAGAAAACTCGTCATGGCCCGCAATTCACACAAGGCGATCTTCAACTCCCTCGTCCTTGCCGATATCCAGCCGGTTTATGCCTACCCGGAGATCATCGACGAATACGGCATCTCCGGCGGTATCACGGCAGACGAGATCGAACGGTGTCTGGCAGAAAACCCCGAAGCCGAGGCAGTTATCCTTCCTTCCCCCAACTATTACGGGATCTGCTCCGACATCCGGGCCATCGCCGAGGTCGTTCACAAACGGGGCAAGATTCTTATCGTCGACCAGGCACACGGCGCCCACCTCAAATTCTTCCGTAATGCAGGCTTCACCGACATGCCCGAATCCGCCGAAGAGCAGGGAGCTGATATCGTCGTCAACTCAATCCACAAAACGCTGGCCTCATTCACGCAAAGTGCTGTGCTCAACCTCAACTCCGACCGGGTCGATCATTACGTTCTGGAGGACAAACTCCAGATACTTGAGTCAACCAGCCCTTCATATCTTCTCATGGGCTCGCTCGACATAAACGCCGGACTTCTCAAAGATCACAAAACGACGCTCATGACCGAGTGGTATGAAAATCTCATGTACTTCTATCGGGAAGCTCCGGCAGTCAAAGGCCTCCAGGTCATCGGCAGTCCACTGAATACGAACGCAGGCATCAGCATGGACATCACAAAGATCAACCTCGACATGAGCTCTGCCGGCATCGACGGAGCACGGCTCGAAGAACTCCTGATGGAACGCGGGATCTTTGCTGAACTCACCACCGGCCCGATCCTCATGTGTATGACAGGGATCGGCAACACCCGCGGCGACGTTAGGCGGCTGATCGAAGCCCTGAAAGATATCAGCGCATGCTGCAGTAGAGCTGCAGCCCGCTCACCAGCAAAAACCGCGGTCACCGCAGTCCTCAAAGAAAAACTTCGGCTGTTTCCTGTACCGCAAGATAAGGAGCGGATCCCTCTGACGAAAGGAGCAGGCAGAATCTGCGCATCCTCCATCATCCCCTACCCGCCGGGAATACCTTTTATCTGCCCGGGTGAGCAGCTCACCGAAGAGGTGATCACATACATCAAACAGCTGAGGGATGCGGGTGAAAAGGTCATCGGCGTCAACGATCAGGGTGAGATCATCGTCGGGCGCTTAAGCCCGTGATTGTTTTCTGGGCCCGCTGTTTTTTATGTCAGTGTGCGCGTAGAGGCACCCCTCATTTTTCTCAATAATCACGCAAGCCGGATAACCGAAAACTATTCAACCCCCCCTGTGTCATGAATGGAAAATCCGGGCATGCAGGGGGTTTTTTGAACTCTGTAAATTCCGTCCCAAAGTCCATAAATCAGGCTATAATCCATTCTTTTACGAGGGACACCTTTAAGTCTAGGGGGGGGCAACTAAGTTTAGTAATCTCAGAGCCGCCCGGTGTGCGGGGCTAGATTTCCTGTACATTCATACTAACCAAAACTAGGAGTGTGGTCTATGGGTCTTGAAAACACAAATGACATCTTGATGGAAACAACCGTATTCGAAGAGTTCGAAAGTAACGTGCGGTCGTATTGTCGAAAGTATCCGGTTATTTTTTCAAAAGCCAAAGGCTCTTTACTGATTGATCAGAACGGAATCGAGTATATCGATTTCCTTTGCGGGGCAGGCAGCTGTAATTATGGTCATAATAATGACTATATAAAGGAGAAAGTAATCGAATACCTGCAGACTGACGGACTGATTCATGGGCTGGATATGTATTCCATCGCCAAGGGTGAGTTCATTCAGTTCATGCAGAAGAATATTCTGCAGCCGCGGGGTCTCAATTATAAGGTCCTGTTTCCAGGACCGACCGGGACCAATGCTGTTGAAGCTGCATTAAAGATCGCCCGCAAGGCGAAAGGCAGATCCAATGTACTGGCATTGATGGGCGGATTCCATGGCATGACGCTTGGAGCACTGGCGCTGACGACGGAGAGATCCGCACGGGAAGCCTGCGGTGTGACCCTCGGGAATGTGACGCACGTCCCTCACCCGTCAATGATGAAGAATCTGGACACGATCGAGTATATCGATATGATCCTGAGTGATGATCACAGCGGGGTCGATAAACCTGCGGCCATTATTCTCGAGTCTGTTCAGGGAGAAGGCGGCATCAACATCGTATCGGATCAGTGGCTCAGAGACATCCGTGCCTTATGCGATAAACATGACATGCTCCTGATCCTGGACGAGATCCAGACAGGATGCGGCAGGACCGGTTCGTTCTTCTCGTTCGAACGCGGCGGTATCGTTCCGGATATCGTGGTCATGGCAAAATCCATCGGCGGTATCGGCATGCCGTGTTCGATCGCGCTGGTAAAACCGGAGTACGATGTCCTCGCGCCAGGCGAGCATAACGGAACGTTCAGAGGCTTCCAGCTTTCATTCATCGCAGGAAAAGCAGCCCTCGAGTTCATGCTCAGGGAACATGTCATCGAAGAGACCGTGCGGAAAGGCAAGATCGTTCAGGATTATCTGGCAGCAAACCTGCCGCTAATCGACCCGGATCTGAGCTTCCGCGGTCTTGGACTGATGTGGGGTATCGACTGCGGCGCATATCCCGCTGGAACAGCCCAGCAGATCAGACATCTGTGCTTTGAGAATCGCCTGATCATTGAGCTCTCAGGCAGAGAGGACTCGGTTGTCAAACTGATGCCTGCATTAACGACCGATGATGCTACACTTATGCAGGGTCTTGAGATCGTCCGCAACGCTGTCACACAGGTTATCACAGCAGCAGTTGCTTCTCAGGCTACTGGTGAAGAACCTGATAACAATAAATCGCTTGCCTGAATTATCAGGCACATATTTTTTCTCTCCCTGGATTTTACCCGTGAAATGGAACGCTGAAGCGCAGATACGACAGAGAAACGGGGCAGTATACCGAACATGATCGGATTTTTGCCGCCTGTCAAGCTATGATCAGTCCATATATTTTTCTCCTACTTTTCGCTCCGGTTGTTCTGTATCTTCTTTTACTCTATCCCGGGAGATCGAGAAAAGAGAGGCTTGTTCCATTTCAAATATCGTACATTGCACACAGAGGATTGCATGACAATGCGGCAGAGGCCCCGGAAAATTCCTTGTCCGCATTTAAAAAAGCGGCCGATGCCGGATATGGGATCGAACTTGATGTGCAGCTGACCCGCGATAAGGACGTGGTCGTCTTTCATGATTTCGATCTGATACGGGCGTGCGGCGCCGATGTAAAAACGGCAGACTGCAGTTTGGCAATGCTTCAGACCCATCGGCTGTTTTCATCAGAGGAGCAGATCCCCGCATTTACTGAAGCTCTGACTCTGATCAGAGGGCGGGTCCCGGTGGTCATTGAACTGAAATCCGATTCAGTTACGGATTATCATGCATTGTGTGAGAAGACTGCACGATTCCTGGATACCTATGACGGAGTATTTTGTATAGAATCTTTTAACCCGATGATCGTTCAGTGGTTCAAACATAATCGTCCGGAATTTCTGCGGGGCATTTTAAGTACAAATTTTTTTAAGGAGCTGCCCACCTTATCCTGGAGTAAAAAGTTCATCCTGACCAACTGTCTGACGAATTTTTTTATCAGACCTGATTTCATAGCATATGATATTCGGTATAGAAACCAGCTGTCCAACCGCATCTGTACCCGGCTCTATCATATGGTCAGAGTGGGCTGGACGGTGAAAAATGAAGAGGAGTTGGAGAAAGCAACATCATTTTATGATGTAGTCATCTTCGATTCCTTTCTGCCGTAAAGATTTTGTCCAGCCATCCAAGTCTTGGAACAAAAAACTTCACGATAAAACCAACCAAAACTGCCGCAGCGATCGTTCCTTCCCGCACGCCCACCAGATCAAAAAACATAATCCATGAAACAACCACCGCTATCAGTACCATCGTGCTGTCAAATCCTACTTTGGTATAGCCGAACTGGATCTTCGACACATGCGATAATGCTCTAACGAGAGCATCTCCGGCCATCATCAGAAGGTTTGCTTTCAAAAGCAGGGCAATGCCGAATCCGACCAGAACACAACTCAGGAGACAGAAGATCCACTGGAATACATAGCCGGTAATGATGAGATCCGAGACAAGGATCATCGAAAGATCGGTGAATACGCTGAATACGAATATGAGAGGGATCTGCAGCCACTGATATATTTCAAACGTTTCTTTCAGCAGGAAATACTGAAAAACAACAAACAAACTGTTCATGAAGAACGTGAACGTTCCAAAGGAGAGAGAAAATCCCTGGCTCAGAACATAGGGAACACAGGAGATGGGCGTCGTTCCAAGGCCGGCTTTAGTGGAAACGGCGATGCCAATCGACATGATAAAGAGGCCGATAATCATAACCATTATCCGGGCGGATGTTTCTTTTTGCATGATTTCTGGAAGCTGATATAGATAGGGCGGTCAGATATTTATTCTGGGAGGGATGACGGCAGGAATACTGCTATAATAAGGGCGGGCTATACCTATCATATGAAAAGTCGTATTGCAGATGAGTTGGGGGCAGTTACTGGGCTTTGTTTTGGAAACGGATACGCGGCATGTCAGGCACTCGGGAGTAAAGTTGTGCAGGAGTCAAAAAAGGAGGTTCCAAGCGCAGTAATCGGGATGACGGATCTTGCGGGCCGCGGTCACTGCCAGAAGGTTATCCCGAATGAATATATGACCTACGCTGTCACGTGGGAGATGTTTCTTGCAATTGAAGCGGCTGCGTCGAAGAGTTTTTTTCCAGACGATGACATGGGAGTAGTTTAAAGAAAAAAGCGAAATTGAAGTAGATAATGAGCGTTAGTGAACGAAAATATTTACAGATAGTCCCCGCGCCATTCGATTATGGAGGTTCTCCCGCTGTCTTTCATTGAAAGATCTTCCAAAAAGTAAAATAAATACAGCACTGATACAAACGAAAAATATCAGAAAAACAAGTGGACCGGGCGGAAATTGAACCCGCGGCCTCGTCCATGCCAAGGACGCGATCTACCACTGATCTACCGGCCCAACAAACACACATACAATATGTGCCTTAACTAATAAGGCAGATATGAATAAAAAGATGTTGCTTTCTCCGTCGAAAAATCCCCTCAGGTTCCATCTCCACATCACGGAAAACCATGATTCTTCAATACACACCGCATATATAAGAGATATATGGCCGCCGTATTCGATCCCTCCCTTGCCGGCATATTTATCTTCGGGCTTCTCGCAGGCATCTGTCCATGCAATAGTGTCATCTGTCTTGGGCTCATCGGTTATCTTACCAGCGGCAAAACCACCCTGAATATTCCAACAATACTCAAACTTGTTCTTGCCTTCTGTACAGGCACTATCCTTACCCTCCTACCTCTGGGTCTCCTTGCAGGATTCCTTGGCGAATATATTCTCTGCCTCAACAGTTCAATTGCCTGGATTCTGGGCGGCATCCTTATGATCGCCATGGGACTGCAGCTTCTCCATCTCTACAAACCGCCCATTCGGCGGATATTCAATAGATTCCGCCTGCCCAATGCATATACGCTCATCGGGGCATTCCTGCTCGGTCTTTCGTTTGGAGCGATAACGGTCGGCCGTGGCGCCCCCATGCTCCTTATCGTCCTCACCTATATCGCCCTCTATCAAACCCCCCTCCAGGGGCTTCTCACCATCTTCATATATGCAGTCGGTCTCAGCATCCCTCTGATAATCCTCAGTTCGATAGGCGGATCTCTTGGCCAGAAGATCCGTACGGTTACCAGACTCAGCGGGAACACTCTCGACATTATCATCGGAATCGGGATAATTCTGATCGGCATCTACTTTATTCTCCTTGCCTTTCTCTAAAATACCGCGATCGAACAGACTCTTATATATCTTCGACGGAAAATAATAACGCAGACAATGTTAGGAATCATTGGGGGGACAGCCCTCCTTCAAGCACGCTTGCCCCCTCTGGAAAAAATCCGTGTATCAACACCCTTCGGCCCGGTCCTGGCCCATGTCGGCCGGATCGTTTTTATCAGCCGTCATCAGCACAACACGCCCCCTCACCGGATCAATCACCGTGCCCATCTCGCGGCCATGAAAATTCTCGGCGTCGACTGGCTCATCATCTTCGGCTCTACCGGAAGCATTCATGATGAGCTCCCGCCGGGAAGCATCGTTATCCCTGACGACTTCTTCTCTCCCTGGGATATCCCCAGCCTGCACAAAAACGACATCTTTCACACCCCTCCATCGATCGATGCAGGGCTGAGAGAAGAACTCGTCCGCATAGTTCCGGAAGGGAGAGGCGGCACCTACTTTCAGACGCTTGGCCCCCGATTCGAAACACGGGCGGAAATCACCTTCTTTGCACGGGACACCGATGTGGTGGGTATGACTGCTGCAAGTGAACTCACCCTTGCAAACGAGCTTGGGATCCCCTGCGCTGCTCTTTGCACAGTGGACAACTATGCTAACGGCATTGGGGGAGCATCGGCCCCGGATTATGACGAGATCGTCGCCATCTCCCGGAGAAATGGCGACCGGATAACGGATATCATTACAAAAATCGTGGAAAAACTCGCATGACAGACACAGACATCTTTGGAAAACAGGTCCCGGTTCTCATCAGAAACATCAGCCTGAATGGAAAAATACAGGAGATCTACCTCGACGGCACAGGAATGATCGGGGCGGTAGGAGAAAAGATCATCGATCACGATGCCGAGTTCATCATCGACGGTGACGGAGCAACTGCACTTCCCGGCATGATAAATATGCACACCCATTCACCAATGGGTCTGCTTCGCGGATATTCGGATGATATGCAGCTCTTCGAATGGCTCTCCACCAAAATATGGCCTACTGAGGCGCACCTCACCGAAGACGACATCTTCTGGGGAGCGAAACTCGCCTGCCTGGAGATGATCCGGACCGGGACGACGACCTTCAACGATATGTACTTTAAAATGGAGCAGGTCGCCCGTGCAGTTGACGAGTCCGGGATCAGAGCATGCCTTTCCTACTGCATGATCGACGGCGGAGATCATGCAAAATTCGAGTCGGAAGCACGCGTTATGGAGTCGACGGTCAAAAATATCAGAAATATGAACAATCCGCGGATCATGCCCGGTGTTTCGCCGCATGCGGTGTACACTGTTTCCGAGGAGGGGCTGACCTGGTGTGCGGAGTTTGCAAAAAAGGAGAACATTCCTCTGCATGTACATCTTTCCGAGACCGAGCAGGAAGTTACCGACTGTGTTGCCGCTCACGGAATGAGACCGCCGGCATGGCTGGATCACTGCGGTGTTCTTTCTGAACGGTGTGTGGCGGCACACTGCTGCTGGCTGGATGCGGGCGATATTTCGCTTCTGGCAAAGAGGGGAGTGACCGCAGTGCATAATCCGATTAGCAATATGAAACTCGCCGGAAACCGTGCTCTTCCCTATCCGGAGATGAAGGCGGCCGGCGTGAACGTGGCTCTTGGAACTGACGGGGCATCCTCGAACAATGCTCTCGATATGTTCAGCGAAATGAAAACCGCGGCGATCCTCCAGAAGTTCTTCTGGAACGATCCGACGGTGATGACGGCAGCTGATGCGCTCAAGATCGCATCCATCAACGGCGCAAAGGCCCTCGGTCTAAATGCAGGAGCGATCGCCCCCGGCCGTCTTGCTGATCTGATCCTCGTCGGCAGAAACCCGCTGAACGTACCTTCCTTCAGCACGGATTCCAATGCAGTGTATGCAACAAGCGGCCTTGCCGTTTCGACGACGATCTGCAATGGCGTGATCCTTATGCATGACGGCGTGATCCCAGGTGCGGAAGCGATCATGACGAAGGCCGGAGATGTCGCCTTTGATCTCGTGAGACGGGCAACGTCGGCATAACCTTTCATTTTTGCATAATCAGTAAAATGACAGTTATCAGATTTCTTTCAGAAGATCCGTATGTCAACTTCTCTCACCCGCTCATACAGAAAAAAGCGCGTGAGCTTTTCTCTGATGTAACCTCAGAGGTCGAAAAGGCCCGCGCCGCTTATCTCTTTGTCAGAGACGAGATCCCCCATTCATTCGATATACGATCAGACATCATCACGGCAAAAGCTTCAGATGTGCTTTTCCACAAAACCGGCATCTGCCATGCAAAAGCAAATCTCCTTGCAGCTCTCCTTCGGTCACAGAACATACCCGCGGGATTTTGTTTTCAGCACGTGACTCTCGCAGACGACGAATCCCTTGGATATTGTGTTCACTGCTTCAATGCGGTATTTCTCGAAGATCACTGGATAAAACTGGATGCACGCGGCAATACCCGCGGGATCGACGCACAATTCTCTCTGGAAACACCGAAACTTGCCTTCCGAAACCGGAGCGGATATGATGAATACTTCTGGCCCGGCATCTTTGCCGCCCCTCACTCTCCTACTATGAGGATGCTGGAAAAAGCGTCATCTCTTCAGGATATCATTGACAACATCCCCGAAACCTTGTCTGAATCGCCTGATATTTCTGAGTGAATACTCTGCCTCCAGAAGCGGACAGGGATCTGCTCCAACAGATAAGTATTTATAATTTCGCGCATATGTGTACTATAGTTATGACAGAAAACAGCAAAAAAATTGCCATTGCACAGGATGGAAGTCTGGTCTCCCAGCACTTTGGTCACTGTATGAGCTATGCATTGTTCAACTTCGAAGAGGGTAAAATGACCCGGCTTCCCGATTTGCAAAGCCCCGGTCACGAACCGGGCAAACTTCCGCGCCTGCTTGCCGCAGAAGGTGTGAACATCGTCATCGCCGGAGGCATGGGGCCGCGTGCCATCGACCTCTTCGAAGAGAACGGTATCAAAGTCATCCTCGGCGTTTCCGGCGATCTGGGCCGTGCAGCAGAAGCGTTTGCCAACGGTACGCTCACAGCGGGAACAAGTACCTGCTCGCACGACGACCATACATGCGACGGAGAAAACCACGAAGAGCACGAACACCCGGCACATATCGTCTGTATCAGCTCCACAGGAACGTCGCTTGACTCCCCTGCAGATCTGAGATTCGGCCGCGCTCCCTACTTCGCGGTGATCAATCTCTCCTCGAATACCGCCTCAATATTCCAGAACCCCTTCACCGATGCGGAAAGCGGCGTCGGCCCCAAAGTCGTTCAGCTTCTCGCATCCAACGGCGTTTCGGTCCTCATCACCGGAAAAAGCGGCGTGAATGCAAGTGCAGCACTTAAAGCCGCCGATATCGCAGTATATGAACTCGTCGAACCGGTCACGATCGCCGAAGCACTTCAGAAGTACCTTGCACACGAACTTTCGCCCCTTCTCTAAATAAGAGACCGGACAAAATTCTCTTTTTACACATAAAGAATCAGATATCCGGAAATAGATGCGGATTAGGGTTAGTTATTTGGATACTCGTAACAATTTATCTATTTTCAGATTTGTATTAATTGAATAATTAGTATATTATATATACGAATGTATATACGGAAAAGTAGCAATAACAATACTATGGATCCACAGTGCACAGTAAATCTTACGGTCAAATATCTGACGAAAAAATGGACACTTCTGATAATTCTGGAACTTTTCAAAGGTGAGAATTACACCAGACGATTCTCGGAACTGCGAAGGAGTCTCCCGGAAATCACACCAAAAATACTTTCAGAGAGACTGCAGGAGCTGGAAGCAGAAGGAATCATCACGAATACCGTAGATGCATCGGTGATTCCCGTCCGATCCGAGTATGCCCTGACACCTGCCGGGATCGAACTGATGGAAATCATCAAAGCGATAAAATACTGGGCGCTCACGTGGAAAATCGACAACCTTCCCTGCGGCAGTCAGGAGTGTAAACTCTGTAAACTGTGAGTTTCGGGAAGATATTCACATATTTTTTTTATGCTCAACCATGCGCGTTGTTAATTAATATTTCAATACAATTCAGCCAGTACACATTATTTGATTGACACACCCACCACCAATAATCAAAAATAAAGAAATCAAGAGTTTAGTTAACATTACAATTAAATGTTGACAAATTTGACCGTTTTTATGGTAAAATCATGCAGATGAAATATGTGACCACCATATGCCCGTATTGCGGTACCGGCTGTGCACTCAATCTCGTTGTCCGTGACGGAAAAACTGTGGGTGTTGCCCCCTCCCACCGTTCTCCCGTATGCTCCGGCAAACTCTGTTCCCGCGGCCTTCACGCAGCCGATGTCCTTGGTGAGGCAAGGATCGAAGAACCTTTTATCAAAGGGGAGCATTCAGACTGGGAAACTGTGATGGATAAAGCGGCTGAGCTTAAGAAGTATGCCGCCGGTGAAATTATTATCATCACCTCTCCCCGTATCACCAATGAAACACAGTATCTTGTCTGGAAATTTGCTCAGTCATTAGGCGCCGCAATAGGCATTATAAATGGCGGATCAGGGGCTCCGACAGTTAAACTTGATGAACTTAAGGATGCAGATGTCATCCTGACACTCGGAAACGTGATGCAGGCTCTCCCGCTTACAGGAAACAGGATCATTCAGGCAAAAGAAAACGGCGCACGCCTTCTCTACATCGGCCCTCAGAGTTACACGGCGGTTCAGGCAGACACAGTCGAAATAACGGATGAATACAAAGAGCTGCGGCCCGGATTCAGTGCGCTTCTGAAAAACGCAGTTCGTCCGGCAGTTGTATACATGGCAAATGATTCGGCCGCTGCAAAACTCGCGGAGGGCCTCGGGATCAGGGCAGCAGTATTGTACGACAAAAACAACGGGCGGGGTGCTTCTCTGATGGGCATAGGACCCGTTGATCTTCCGGAAAGTGTAAAAGCTGCATTCATCATCGCCGAAACACCGTTGACAGAACAGGATATCTACGCGGACCTTCTCCAGAAGCTGGACAGCTTGGAACTGACCATTGTCGCGACCTCTGCAGAGACCTCTTTGTTAGGAATCGCCGACATCGTTTTGCCGGTCGCCGCACTTCATGAAAGTGAAGGGACGGTAACAAACTGGGAAGGACGCATTCAGATGCTTAGACGAGCAGCCAACACACCAGAGGGTGTTAAATCCCTGCAGGAAGTACTAGCTGAACTTGCCGGAAAGATGGGACTCGGCATACCCTCGGGCACTCCGGAGGAGATATATGCAGCACTCGCCAGTGAGATCTCCGCATTTGGAAACATCACGTATGAGCAGATCGCCAAACCTGAAGGAGTATTTGTTCAGGAGGCCTGAATATGTCAGAAAAAGGCGATATGTTCTATGCATGGACGAAATCCGCTGATATTAAAGGGGAGTGCGGCGGTGCAGTTATTTCCCTTCTGAAGTACGCTTTGGAACAGAAAATCGTCGATGTCGTTCTGACAGTGAGAAAAGGATATGATGTCTATGATCCTTTGCCGGTCTTTATCACTGATCCGGAAGAACTCGCTTCCTGCGCCGGATCGCTGCACTGCGGTACGTTCCTTCTCCCGAAACTGATCAAAAAATATCTGAACGGTGCAAAAGACATTAAGGTAGCGATCACCGTTAAAGGATGCGACGCGAAGGCGCTCTATGAACTGGCCAAACGTCAGCAGATCAATATGGACAATGTCCTCTCGATCGGCCTCAACTGCGGAGGCTCCGTTTCACCATCAGTCGCACGTGAAATGATCGCGGAAAAATACGGCATCGACCCGGATGATGTCGTCAAGGAAGAGATCGACAAGGGACAGTTCATCGTGATGACCAAAGACGGTCAGCACAAGGGCATCAAGATCGACGAACTCGAAGAGGAGGGACTCGGCCGCCGGAAAAACTGTCAGCGCTGTGAGACCAAGATACCCCGTCAGGCGGATCTTGCCTGCGGAAACTGGGGTGTGTTCGGCGAAAAAGCAGGGAAAGCAACCTTTGTCGAGATATGTTCCGCGAAGGGCGCATCCGTCTTCGACGGGGCAGTCAGTGCCGGCGCGATCGACATCTGCGCTCCCGACCCGAAAGGGCTGGAGATCCGCGGAAAAATCGAAAACGTCATGATCAAGATGGGCAAAAAGGCGCAGAAAAGTCAGTTTGATGCACTGCATGAAGGAAGAGAAAGGCTCACCGCAATCATGAATTACTCTTCACGCTGTATTGCCTGCCGCGCCTGTATCGAGAACTGCCCGATTTGTTACTGTGTCGAATGCTCTACGTTAAAACCCCATCTTATTGACCAGACAAAAACGCCGCCCGACTTCATGTTTCATCTGATCAGATTTGCCCACATTGCCGACTCTTGTGTGAACTGCGGGCAGTGTCAGGAACTCTGCCCTGCCGAGATCCCAAACGCTCTGTTCATGCATGCCCAGCAGGTCGAACTTGAGAAGATGTTTGGGCACACGCCGGGTGTTGATATGACACTTCCAGTCCTTGCATATGCCGAGGAACCCGAGGAACGCCGGCGTCTGAATGAGACAGGTTCGGACATGATCTTTGAGAATGTGTTCAGGGAGTGATAGAACTGTAAAAATATGTTCTTTACACACTGACCAAATGCACACCAGCTTTTATTCAGTCCAACCCTCTCAAATTCATCCACCCCTCATACCTTTTTGCCTTTATCTGATTTCAGGTATTTGAGTCAGTTTCGTATCTCTTCTCTGTTTCATTTAAGTAGATTGGGTGACAATACCTCAGGAACGATCAGTGTTTTCTGAGAATGGTGATTCTGCCCTATGGGATCTGCAAGTACCTTCACAACCCGGCGTTTAAGTGATACCCGGTTAGCTCCTTTTCTTATCATACTTGCAGCGGTCTGCTGGGGAACGATCGGTATTTTTACGCGGGAACTTCAGGCAGAAGGATTCACATCAATTCAGATAACCGCAGCACGCTGTGCGGTCACCGCTCTCTGCGTGGTGACGGCTCTGCTGCTCACGGACCGGGAGAAGCTGAAGATAGCGCCGAAGGATATCTGGCTGTTTATCGGAACCGGACTCCTGAGTGTGGTGTTTTTTAATATCTGCTACTTTACCTCGATCCAGTATCTCACTCTTTCGATGGCATCCATACTGCTGTATACTGCGCCCTTTTTTGTGATGCTGATGTCGCTGTTTTTATTTCATGAACGTATGACGGGGCAAAAAGGCATTGCTCTTATTCTGGCGTTCAGCGGCTGTGTTCTGACCGCAGGGATAATCGGGGGCGGAGTCAGCGGCATCACGGAGATCGGCATCCTTATCGGACTTGGATCAGGATTCGGGTATGCCTTATACACGATCTTCGGCAGGCTGGCTCTCAAAAAATATCATCCGGTCACAATCACTGCATACACGTTTGTGGTTGCGGGTATCGGCATCCTTCCTTTTTGTGATGTCGGCGGCATGATCCTGCTTTCTGCTGAAAACCCCGGGATCCTGCCGTATGTTCTGATCCTCAGTATAGGATGTACGGTCCTTCCCTACTTTCTGTACACGAAAGGTCTCAAGCATGTGGAAGGAGGAAAAGCATCGGTGATGGCGTTTGTCGAACCGATGGTGGCGACGCTTATCGGGATCTTCCTCTTCCATGAACAGATGACGCTCTTCAACATCACCGGCGTTGCACTGATATTTCTAGCCGTCATTTTGCTGAACCGAAGATGCACCTCTCTGCCTGCAGATGCTCCCTGATTCCGCCTGGTGACGAGGGGCGCAATGCCGCGCGCACAGAGGCTTTTTGTCAGAATTTTGTGAGGCAGAATTCCGAATAATTTTTCAAAAAAATCTAAGCTTAATCTGAGATTTATAGCAAAATTTATTCGCAATATGTGATTAAATTTTAGTTTTGCGGACATAACTGGCTTGAATTTTCAATTGAAGCGCATAATGCGCTAAAAATCAAAATTCCCGTTTAAAATGGGTTTTTTTGAGAATAGGTCATTTTAACAAAGATTAACTACAAATAGTAAGTTGGAGGGTTTCGTTATAGTTGAAATAGCATGCAGCGGAGATCCGCCTGAATCAGAGCCGGTCATTCGTGTACAGAATCTGACCAAAGTCTTTGGGCATGACCCGGAGAAAGCCCTGAAACTTCATCGTTCCGGCCGGTCGAAAAAGGAAGTTTACGACGAGACAAAAGCAACTATTGCTTTGCATAACGTCTCATTCGAGGTAATGCGGGGAGAGACCTTTGTTCTTATGGGTCTTTCCGGGAGCGGAAAATCAACGCTCCTTCGCTGTATTAATCGTCTTATTGATCCGACTGAAGGTGAGATCGAAATCGACGGTGTGAACATCGTCGGCATAGATCATGAGGAACTGCGCAATATCCGCCGACACAAACTTGGTATGATTTTCCAGAACTTTGCACTTCTTCCGCAGAGAAATATTCTGGACAACGCAGCATTCGGTCTGGAGATAATGGGCATTCCCAAAGCTGAACGTAATCAGCGGGCCGAAGAGGTCCTTGAGATGGTCGGTCTTGGAGGCTACGGGGCAAGTATGCCATCAGAACTCTCTGGCGGCATGAAACAGCGTGTAGGTCTTGCCCGCGCACTCACCAGCGATCCTGACGTCCTGTTAATGGACGAAGCGTTCAGTGCTCTTGATCCGCTGATCCGCCGGGATATGCAGGATGAACTGCTGGAACTTCAGGAGAGACTCGGCAAGACGATCATCTTCGTGACCCATGATCTTGACGAGGCACTGAAGCTCGGCACACGCATCGCGCTGATGAAAGACGGCGCAATCGTCCAGATCGGCACACCGGAGGATATCCTGACCAATCCGGAGAATGCATACGTCGAAAAGTTCGTCGCCGATGTTGATCTGACCCGTGTCCTCACGGCAAAAGACGTCATGCGCCGGCCCGAACCGGTTGCCCAGTGCACCGCAGGTCCGCGGGTGGCTCTCCATCTGATGGAAGAGCATGATATCTCGATGATATTTGTTATCACCCGTCACCGGAATCTCCGGGGGTTTGTGACGCTTGAGGATACCGTTAGTGCAGTTAAGGAGGGAAAAACCCTTTCTGATATCCTGAGGACCGATGTTGCCACCGTTGCGCCCGATGCGGCGCTTCCCGACATTCTCTCGCTGATCGTCCAGAGTAATCACCCTCTTCCGGTTCTGGACGAGAACGGGAGAATGCACGGTCTGGTATCCCGTGCATCCATTCTGGCCGCACTCGCAAGAAAAGGAGGTGAGGCATAATGGAATTGCCGAAACTTCCTATCGGAGATGCTGTTGAGATCATCGTCGACTGGATCGAGATGTACTTCTCATGGCTGCTTGACGCGATAAGCACAGGTCTTCGCGTCCTTGTGAGCGGATTTGAGGATATCCTTCTTGCTATACCTGCTCCGGTTTTGATCCTAGTTACCGGTGTTATCGTCTGGTTCGTTACGCGTCATGATCTTAAAATGACGATTCTGACGGCTCTTGGTCTTTTGCTGATATGGGATCTTGGACTCTGGGAGCTTTCGATGCTCACTGTGGTCCTTGTTCTCATCGCAACCGTGATCGCGCTCGCGCTTTCGATCCCCATCGGGATCGCAGCCGCGAGAAGCGACACGCTGAACACGATCCTTCGGCCGTTTCTGGATTTCATGCAGACGATGCCGTCTTTTGTGTATCTGATCCCTGCAGTGATCTTCTTCGGTCTCGGCAGTGTTCCAGGGATCATCGCAACGGTGATCTTTGCAATGCCGCCTGCCTTACGTCTCACGACGCTTGGCATCCGGCAGGTCCCGGTCGAGCTGATCGAAGTCGCTGATGCGTTCGGAGCAACGCCGAGTCAAAAACTGTTCAAGGTCCAGCTTCCGGTTGCACTTCCAACGATCATGGCCGGGGTCAATCAGTGTATCATGCTTGCCCTTTCGATGACCGTCATCGCCTCTATGATCGGAGCAGGCGGACTTGGGTATCAGGTGCTTGTCGGCATCCAGCGTGTAGATATCGGCATGGGATTCGAGGCAGGTCTTGCGATCGTTATCCTTGCAATCATCTTCGACCGGATCACACAAAATCTTGTCCCGAAATACGGGAGTAAGTAACAGGACCCAGCGTTTCCTGTATCTGCATAAAAAACGAAACCCCGTCAATCACGATGGAGAGTGCATGGCCGCCATGAGCAGTCATGCATCCTTCAAGCATTATTCACCCCTTTATTGGGAAAATCATTAATGGAGAAAGTCTATGAATCAAAAGAAAACAACACTATTCGTAATCACCGGGCTGCTCGTACTGCTCGTTCTTTTCACCGCGGGGTGTGTGTCCCAGCCGTCTGAACCAGCAAAAGAGATCAGCATCGGGTATGTTACCTGGGACTGCGCTATTGCCAGTACAAATGTAATGAAACAAGTATTCGAAGAAGCAGGCTACGACGTCACGCTGGTCGCGGTCGATGCAGGCCCGCTCTTCCAGGCTCTTGCAAAAGGAGATGTTGATTTTACGACGACCGGATGGCTGCCGTATACTCATGAGAACTACTGGAATACCTATGGCGACAAAATCGATTATGTGAATGAAAACATCAAGGGTGCGGCACGCATCGGTCTTGTTGTCCCGTCATATGTGACGATCGATTCGATCGAAGATCTGAACAGCGCTGCCGGTTCGTTTGACAAGAGAATCGTCGGTATTGAGCCGGGAGCAGGTATCACGTCCCGAACCGAACAGGCGATTAACGAGTATGATCTCGATTTCACTCTGGTGACGAGCAGCAGTGCTGGTATGGCGGCTGAACTCGCTTCAGCGATCAATAAAAATGAATGGATCGTTGTGACCGGATGGTCGCCGCACTGGAAGTTCAGCCGGTATGATCTCAAGTTCCTTGAGGATCCGAAGGGTGTCTACGGCGGAGCTGAGGACATCGTGACTCTTGCACGTCTTGATCTGAAGACCGATGATCCGAAGGCGCATGGGATCCTGAGCAGATTCGAATGGACGACGGCCGACATCACCTCGGTGATGAATGCGATCGCAGGCGGAATGTCCGAGAAGGATGCCGCAAAGGCATGGATTGAGGCAAACCCTGACAAAGTAGCTTACTGGATCGGCAACGCCTGATCCTTTCTTTTTTTAATTTGATATGACCCGTCCCGCTCGGTATCAGAGTGTTTTTCTTAAGAGGGCTATCGCTTTCAGCAAAAAAACCTATGATAAAAAAGAGAGGAGTTATATCAGTCTCATCTGATCCTCATGTGTTATCTTATGTTTGTCCAGAGGGATCAGGACAAGGAGCACCGTGACTGAAAGCATCACTCCCACGACAAGGGGATCAAGATAACACCAGGGTGAACTGACCAGAGAATCTACCCCGAACAGAGCATTGCATATGCCAAGCATCTTTGACTCGGCCGTGTGACAGAAGACCGCCCAGACAAGCCAGCCTCCGGCACCTAGAGTCATACTCCATTTTGCGGCGAGATAGGAGGGGGTCTTTGAGGTGATTCCATGAACGAAAGCAGGCAGAAGGGCTACGGTGCACAGACCCATGAACATCGCGGTTGCCCGCGCAATGATACTGCCCGGCATCATTACAGCGAGAATGATACTGACGATCATCATGACTATGATACCGATCTGATTTGCCCTGATAGAGTAGCGAATGCCTTTCATCCTTGCAAAGATATCCCCGCCAAGCGTGGTCCCCATCGTATGCAGAAGGGATGAGAGTGTTGACATGGCTGCCGAAAGGAGCGTCAGCATGAAGATGATAACAAAAAGTTCCGGCATTGCCGAGTTTATGTACAGCGGAATGATCGAGTCCGCATTCCCGCCGGCTGCATCGATCGCGAGCATTCCGAGAGTATCCATAAAATACACGTTCGTCAGAGGTCCGACGGTGAACGCGACTCCGGTCATCATCACAATGAAGAGAGCACCTATCGGGATTGCACGGTTCAGTGATTTGCCGTCTTTTGCCGTCATGAATCTTACGGCAAGCTGCGGTTGGGCCAGAACTCCCACGCCGACACCCAGAACAAGAGTTGTCACGACCGTCATCCAGATAGGGGATCCAAACTCCGGCATTGAAGTCCAGCCGGTCATTCCCATAGAAGAAAGCGTGCCTGGAATTAAATCACTCATCGACTCGAGAGCGCTGTTCGCGGCTGTCACTCCGCCAAGACAGACATACGTCAGGACAAGCAGAACGCCCATACCAATAAGCATGATCGCTCCCTGAACTGCATCCGTATACATAACGGCCATCAGACCGCCGATGATGACATATAAGGCCACAACGCCGGCAAAACCGAGCAGAGCAGTCATATACGGGATTCCGAGCGTCGTTTCAATGAAACGCGCCCCGCCTATCAGTACTGCTGCAGTATACAGGGGCATTGCTGCGACGAAGATCAGACCGGTTGCATAGATGATCTTCTTCGATCCATACATCTTTCCGAGGAGTTCGGGATAGGTCAGGGCTCCCAGATCTTTGCCGATCCGTCTGATCCGTTTTCCCATGAAGATGAACGCAATTATCACACCGACCACGATACACAATACGGTCAGCCACATCAGACTCATACCGTATTGGGCAGAAGTCCCGCCAAAACCAATAATGGCGGATGTGCTGATGAAGGTGGCCCCATAAGATAGAGCGATAATAACCGGATGTGTGTTTCTTCCGGCAACCATGTAGTCTTCTACTTTTTTTGTTCGTTTATATCCGTAATAGCCGATACCTATAATCATCACGAGATAAAATGCGACGATAACGATCGTTAGCTCAGTGCTGACCGTCATCATCATCACTGTCCTTGTTCCAATTTATGTATCCGTAGATTCCGCAAAATAGCAGCGCTATCAAGCAGATGAGGTATGTCATCCATACCCACGGGTCACTGATGCCTAACATAGAGATTCACCAAATTTTGGGTGATTCGGGCGTTTTCGACACCATACGGTCTTTGTATCAGATCAAGCGGAGAACCATGATACGCGAACGTAACGGTGGTTCTCCTATCTAAAGAAGAAAAAGAAAACGTGGAACGTAGATAGAATGCCGCATGAATTACTCGTGCGTTCTACGTCCATGAGAATCGTTCACATGGTTTGAGTTTTATCTATAAATAATGAGCGCATTGCCGGAGTAGGCTGATTTCATCCCCATGTGCAGTTTCCTACGGGAAACTACCTGTTCTCTGAGTCACTTTTTGCTTAATATCGCCAGAAATCCAATGTGGAGATGTACGTGGAGATTGTTATGAAAAAGAGTTTCAGACTGGAAAATCTTGACTGCGCACACTGTGCGGCAGTTATGGAAAACAGGATAAGAAAAATTGAGGGTGTGTATGAGGCGAATATCAGTTTCATGACAAAAAGGCTTGTTCTGGACGCAGATGAAGACCGCCTGCCTGAAATCCTCATAGCTGCCGTGGCAATCTGCAGACGGATTGAGCCGGACTGTTTCATTAAGGAGTAAACAAGCAGTTTTATGTCTGTTGCCCTGAATAAAAAACAGCGTCGATCCCTGACACGAATCATCGCAGCTTCGATTTTCTTTGCTTTAACCTTATTACTCTCGGCAAGCGGCGTCTTTCCAATACCGTACGCACCGTATGCCGAGTTTTTGCTGTTTCTTGTCGTTTATCTTGAGATAGGCGGCGATGTGCTTCTGCGTGCCGGTAAGAATATTCTTCACGGTAATGTTTTTGACGAAAATTTTCTGATGTCGGTTGCGACGATCGGGGCATTTTTCCTCGGCCAGTATCCGGAGGCCGTTGCCGTGATGCTTTTCTATCAGGTCGGCGAACTTTTCCAGAGTTATGCAGTGGAAAAATCCCGCAGATCGATCGCTGAACTGATGGATATCAGTCCGGATCATGCATATATCGAGCGTGACGGGGGGGTCATCGCAGTCGATCCCGATAAACTGCAGATCGGAGACCATATTGTGATCAAAGCAGGGGACCGGATCCCTGTCGACGGTGTGGTGATAGCGGGTTCCTCAGAACTGGATACAGCGTCGCTCACCGGAGAATCACTTCCCCGAGAGGTTAATGCCGGCGATCAGGTGATCAGCGGATGTATCAACGGCAGAGGAGTTCTTCATGTCCAGGTAACAAAGCCGCTGAGCGAATCAACCGTCACCCGGATTCTTCAGTTAGTTGAGACTGCAACGGGTAAAAAGGCAAAATCCGAGCAGTTCATCACGAAATTTTCCCGTTATTATACTCCTGCCGTTGTGGCCGCTGCAGTAATTTTAGCAGTGATACCGCCGCTGATTTTTGCCGAGCCGTTTTATATCTGGGTCGAACGTGCCTTGATTTTCCTTGTGGTTTCCTGTCCGTGTGCCCTTGTCATATCGATCCCGCTCAGTTTTTTTGGCGCGATCGGAGGAGCATCGCGATCCGGAATACTGATAAAAGGAGGAAATTATCTGGAGGCTCTGTCAAAAACAGACACGATTGTTTTTGATAAAACAGGTACACTTACCAGTGGTATTTTTTCCGTAACAGAAATTCACCCGATCGGGATGTCGGAGAGCGAACTGCTGGCATATGCCGCACATGCAGAAGCCTACAGCAGTCATCCGATCGCCGTTTCACTTCGGGCGGCATATCAGCAGACCGTCGGGCTGAATGTGACGGATGTGTCCAATCATGCTGGTTATGGGGTTACTGCACGGTATCTTGGCCGCTGGATAGCAGTAGGAAACGCCGGACTAATGCAGAAACTGGGAATAGCTCCTGAAAAGAATTCGCTGTCAGAACACAGGATCCACGCTGCTGTTGACGGAAGGTATGCCGGCTGGATAGTGATCGCCGATACGGTGAAATCCAATGCTGTTTCTGCAGTAGCCGGATTGAAAAAGCTTGGTATCCGGCGCGTTGTCATGCTTACTGGAGATTCGCCGTCCGCAGCAGCCACGATTGCCGGCGAGCTGGATATCCAAGAGTATTATGCATCCCTCCTCCCTCAAGACAAGGTTTCAGTCATGGAGAAAATTCTGTCTGAGCAAAAGGCAGGCAGCACTGCGGCCTTCGTGGGGGACGGGATCAATGATGCTCCGGCCCTTAGACGTGCCGATCTCGGGATCGCGATGGGATCTCTTGGATCCGAGGCGGCAATTGAAGCAGCTGACATAATCCTGATGGATGACGATCCTCTGAAAATCATATCTGCGATCGTCATCTCGCGCAGGACAATGAAGATCGTTTTCCAGAATATCATGTTCGCTCTGGGGGTAAAATTTTTCGTCCTGATCCTTGCTTCACTTGGCGTTGCAAATATGTGGGAAGCCGTGTTTGCAGATGTGGGTGTGGCCGTCATCGCGATCCTGAATTCAATGAGGACGCTGATAATCAAGTGACTGGAGATGCTTCGAAGAAACCGCTAATATCTTATCCGGAAATATAGGATACAATCCGTCGTTCACGGCGCGGTGGGGCTATGAACACCACAAATGAGCCGAAAGCGCATAATACCACACATATTTCCTGCAGGAAGGATAGTGACAAATAACCGGATATCAGATATCTGAGAGCATATTCTCTCTAATTCATCCGCATAATCAGCACAGGACCACTTGACAAAAATCGATAAAAATAGCTGGAATTATTCCAGCATAACCAGAAATATACTTTTTTTAGGCAAAAAATCACATGGACAGCATGAAGTCGAGAGGGGACGTGACATATTCTATTTATAGAATCATCTACGCCGGCCGCATGATTTTTGTCCACGAATACAAGACCAGAATATGGGCCCTATAATTCGGAACCAGCCATATTGTAATATTTCTGTTATTAATCGTATCACTTTGTTCAATATAAATTTATCAGATTTGATTTTATGAGGGTGTGTATTCGCTCTTTAATGAAATGCTCATAATAGAGTATGTTTGACTAATAAAGCAACATATAAATCATTTAACAAAAAACAAATATGGAGAACTGGAGATTATTTTGTTACTAATATATTAATTAAGCGCATTTCGTGTTAATTAATTGCATTAGTAAAATAAGTCTGTCCAATCTCCTTGGAACAGATTTTGTCCCATTAAATAAAACTCCGTTCGGTAAAAAGCATGCGATTTGCATGAACTAAAAACAGGTAAACATTATGGCAAAATACAAGGATGTCATCGATTTATATGATGACTATGGCAAACTCTTACGGAGTAATATATCCCTTGAGCGGATCAGCCCGCTTGTGAACCCGGCCGTCAAGAAGATCATTGACGACACGAAACGTTCCGTTGCAGTCAACCTCGGCGGCATGCAGGAAGGTCTGAAATCGGGTAAACTCGGCAAGCACCAGCAGATCCTCGGACGCGAACTTGACCTTGATATCCTTGGAAATATCGATGCTATCGAAGCAAAGATCAAAGAGTACGTCTCTGTTGAAACCGGTGACGACACGGAGATCAAACGCTTCAACGGCGGCAAACTTCTGCTTGTCAAAGTCCCCTCGGCACGTATTATTGCATCAGCAACTTACGATGCAGCTCTGACCTCCGTGGCAGCAGCCACCACCTATGCAGTCGTCGAGCAGTTCAACGTTGACATGTTCAACGCAAACACTGTCAAGGCAGCAGCATTCGGTACCTACCCAGTCACCATGGATCTCGCAGGCGGAGCATGTTCTATGATCATGTCCATCCCCCAGAACAACGAATCCCTTGGATATGCACTTCGTAACATTCCGGCAAACCAGACTGTAATGATGACCCACAGAAACGCAATGCAGGGTGCAGCTCTCGCATCCACCTTCGAGCATGCAGGTCAGTTCGAGATGGGTAACGCAATCGGCCCATTCGAGCGTGCACAGCTCTTACTCTTTGCCTACCAGGGTCTCAACGCCAACAACATCGTCTACGATATTGTTAAGGCAAACGGCGAGACCGGTACTGTCGGTACTGTTGTTCAGTCCTTAGTCGAGCGTGCAATTGAAGACAAAGTCATCACGCAGACTGCAGGAAACCCCGGCGGCTACTTCAAGCCCTACGAGACCAAAGACCCGATGCTCTGGAACGCCTATGCATCTGCCGGAACTCTCGCGGCAACCATGGTCAATGCAGGAGCTGGAAGAATGGCACAGGCTGCATCCTCCACGTTACTTTACTTCAACGACCTTCTTGAACACGAAACCGGACTTCCGGGATCCGACTTTGGAAGAGTTATGGGAGCAGGTGTTGGTTTCTCCTTCTTCAGCCACTCCATCTACGGTGGAGGAGGACCAGGTATCTTCAACGGAAACCACGTCGTTACCCGCCACGCAGCAGGTGTCGCAATGCCTTGTGCAGTTGCAGCATGTGCACTTGATGCAGGCACTCAGATGTTCTCTCCTGAAGGAACCGCCAAGATCTATGGTGAGACCTTCGGTAAGATCGAAGAATTTGCACGCCCGATCCAGGCAATTGCAAAAGTTGCATAACTTAATATCCGTATAGCAGAAGCTGACAATATCCGGCCGATAAGCGGTCGGATTTTGTCTGCGGATGAACAAAAACAACTACGAAGGAACATAAAAATGGCATATACACCACAATACGGGCCGGGAACCTCCCGCGTCGCGGAAGTTCGTCGCAATCAGATGAACCCGAACGTAAAGCTCGATAAGATTCGTAATATTACCGATGAGGACCTTGTCCTTATCATGGGACACCGTGCACCAGGACAGGCATACCCGTCAGCCCACCCCCCACTCGCAGAGCAGGGAGAGCCGGACTGCCCGATCCGTAAACTCGTTCAGCCGACCGAAGGCGCAAAAGCCGGTGACCGTGTCAGATACATTCAGTTCGCTGACTCTATGCTGAACGCACCCTGCCAGCCGTACCAGAGAACCTATCTCGAGATGTACCGCTACCGTGGTATCGATCCGGGAACTCTCTCCGGCCGTCAGATCGTCGAGTGCCGTGAGCGTGACCTTGAAGGATACGCACGCGAACTTGTCGAGAGCAGTCTTTTTGACCCGGCAACTGTTGGTATCCGCGGTGCAACCGTGCATGGACACTCACTCCGTCTCGCAGAGAACGGTATGATGTTCGATGCAGTACAGAGATGTATCCTCGACAACGACGGCGTTGTAAAATACGTTAAAGATCAGGTTGCTCTCCCTCTTGACCGCAAAGTTGCTGTCGGCAAACCGATGGACGCAGCCTGGCTCAAAGCGAACACCCCGATGTTCCACTCCCTTGTCGGAACCCCATTCCGTTCTGACAGTGAATATGTTGCATACGTTCAGCGTATCCACGCCCTCCGTACAAAATACGGATTCATGCCCAAGGAGGCCTGAGTAATATGGCAAAAGTAGAAAAGACCCAGAAACTCTTCCTTGATGCACTCAAGCAGAAGTTCCCAAAACAGGACGTTGAAGCCACCACCGCAGAGTTCTATAAATTCAACGGCGTCCAGCAGTCTCCCCGTAAGAAGGAGTTCATGGCAGCCAACAAGAAGATCGAAGCTGCACGTGGAATCTCCATGTATGACCCTGAACACTGCCACCTTGGCGGTATCCCGATGGGTCAGCGCCAGCTGATGACCTACGAACTCTCCGGCACCGGAACCTTCGTTGAGGGTGATGACCTGCACTTCGTCAACAATGCTGCCATGCAGCAGATGTGGGATGATATCCGCAGAACCGTAATCGTGTCCATGGACATGGCCCACCAGACCCTGCAGAAGCGTCTCGGCAAGGAAGTTACTCCTGAAACCATCAACGAGTATCTCCACGTCGTGAACCACGCAATGCCCGGAGGCGCCGTCGTTCAGGAACACATGGTCGAGACCCACCCGGGACTTACCGACGACTGTTACGTCCGTGTGTTCACCGGTGACCAGGAACTCGCCGACAACCTTGAACCCCAGTTCGTCATCGATGTCGAGAAGCTCTTCCCGAAGAAGCAGGCTGAGGCCCTCCAGGCAGCAGTCGGCAAATCCCTCTGGCAGTGCGTCCACATGCCGACCCTTGTCGGCCGTACCTGTGATGGCGGAACTACCTCCCGCTGGTCCGCTATGCAGATCGGTATGTCCTTCATTGCCGCCTACCGTATGTGCGCCGGAGAAGCAGCTGTCGCTGATCTCTCCTTTGCAGCAAAGCATGCCGGTGTCATCAACATGGCCCACCACCTGCCTGCCCGCCGTGCCCGCGGTCCGAATGAGCCCGGAGGAATGCTCTTTGGTAACTTCTCCGATATGATCCAGGCCGACCGTGTCAACCCGAACGACCCGGCAAAAGCATCCCTGGAAAATGTCGCAGCAGGCGCCATGCTCTTCGACCAGATCTGGCTCGGATCCTATATGTCCGGCGGTGTCGGTTTCACCCAGTATGCAACAGCAGCCTACACGGATAACATCCTTGATGACTTCACCTACTATGGAATGGACTACCTCCACGACAAGTACAAGATCGACTGGAAGAACCCGAACCCGAAAGACAAAGTCAAAGCAACCCAGGAAGTTGTCAACGACATTGCATCGGAAGTCAACCTCTACGGTATGGAACAGTATGAACAGTTCCCGACCATGATGGAAGACCACTTCGGCGGTTCCCAGCGTGCAGCCGTTCTTGCAGCAGCATCCGGTATCTCCACATCGATTGCAACCGGAAACTCCAACGCCGGTCTCAACGGCTGGTATCTGTCCATGCTTCTGCACAAAGACGGCTGGTCCAGACTTGGTTTCTTCGGCTACGATCTGCAGGACCAGTGCGGTTCCGCAAACTCACTCTCCATCAGACCTGATGAAGGCTGTATCGGCGAGTTCCGCGGCCCGAACTACCCGAACTATGCAATGAACGTCGGTCACCAGGGAGAATATGCAGCCATTGCAGCCTCCGCCCACTTCGGCCGCGGCGATGCATGGACACTCTCCCCGCTGATCAAGATCTGTTTCGCAGACCCTGCCCTGAAGTTCGACTTCGCTCACCCGCGCGAATGCTTCGCCAAAGGAGCAATCCGCGAATTCATGCCGGCTGGAGAGAGATCTCTCATCATCCCGGCACAGTAAGTGGTTGATCGACCACTCACTGTTTTTCTTTTTTTTTAACAGCTCGGTAAAGGAAAAACTGCCCGGAGTTGAGCATAAAAAATAGTTATCATCCCAAAGCCATCGGGATCAAGACGTTCCTTTCAAAAAAGATCAGATGCTGACGAATCTGTCCAGATCGCCAATGAGTTCGCGCATCCGCTTCAGAAGATGATCTGCCGTATCATACTCGCCATCAGTCAATATTGAAAGCGACATCGTATTTTCCCAGGTAACGACTACAATAATGAACGGATTTCCCGTGGTGATATTTGGATAGCTGAAAGCAGATTTCACCGAAACGCCGTTGCCGAAATCCACGATATCTTTTGGCAGGGCCCCTGCATTCGAGATGAACGGTGTTGAATAATACTCCGGCTCAAGATAGGGGTTCGCGGCAGCTGAATCCGGCTCTTCGATAGCAAACAGCTCCCCAATACCCGGAGCAGTCATTCTGTTCTTTTGAGATAAGGCTGAAACTTCATGAAGAATCGAAACAAAATCGCCCGATTCCGGAATGGGCACTCTTGACCAGTAGGAAACAGAGTAGTTTTTGATCTCGTTTCGAAGATAGGGAGGGAGATATTTTCTGAGATCGGTCGCGCCGCGGATCGGCACGATCGACATCGAGGCATTGAACGTTTTCTGCACATACTCCTGTAAGGCAGCCGCATACACAGTCAGCAAAACATCGTTCACCGTTGCATGATGCTGACGTGCAAACAATTTCATGGTCGCCAGCATCCGTGGAGAGATCTTTTGAGTGAAGAGTTTCGGCACCCCGCGTTTCTCCGGAGATATGGAAAAGAATTTCAGATACCGTTGTACAGGGATCCTTTTTTCCGCTTCAGCATGGCATATTTCCGCGCATGTCTCCAGAGAATAGGACGCAAGAAGCGGTCTCATCGACCGGTCGTCAGATTCTCGTAAGGGGACGGGAGAATAATCCGGAGCCCATGCAAGATTTCTATAACATGCCGAGATCATACCGACAATATCCCATAACCCGTGGGCGTCGGTCACCGTGTGATCAATAGAAAATACCAGCGTGCATAATGATCCGGTCTGGTCGGCAGCCACGTGCAGAGGAGGATGTTCGCACGGCAGATTCTCCAAAACAGCTGTTAGATTCGTAGGATCAGCACTGGTGACACTTACCCATTTTGGGTCCTCCGTCAGCATCACCCACCCGCTGTCCTCTGACTCAGGACTGCCGTTATAATAACATCTGAGGATTTTGACCGCATCGGCGGTTCGTTGAACAGCCGTTTCCAGTCGGTCAATATCTACAGTGCCGTTCAGTTCCAGATGAAGGGAGATGAAATAAAATCTGTTATTATTAAAATTGCGCTGAAACCGATCGAGTTTTGCGGAGCGGATAAAGATGTCGGCCATAAGAATATATCAAATAAATATTCGCTGTCAGCCTATTTCTATCTCTGCAGAAAAAATCTCGGCCCGTTCGGGATCACACGCACGAAAGAAATAGAGTTATTATCATCCAGAAAGTACAACCTGTCTGGATACCTGAATAGAGGTTCGGTAACAGAAGTATGGCAGTATCCGCAAAAACACTCACATTTCGTCTCTCTAAAGATGCGGTAGGACAGATCAGTTCTCTGACAGCTGAAGCGCTCAAAGAGGGAGACCTCGAGGTGTACGACGTCGAGCGTCTCCACCTTGCTGTCGAACAGGTCCTTTTGAAATGGCTCGCTGTTCTCGGTGAGGGAACTGAAGGCACATATCGGAGCGGAAAACGTCTGGGTCGTCAGTATATCAACCTCTCCGTATCGGGACCCAGGGTGAATCCGTTCGGAGAAGACAGCGGCGATTGTGTTTTAAACGGCGGAAACTCTGTACAGACCTTGCTTGCGAATATTGGTCTGACACCATCCTACCACTACGTCAACGGAGAAAATCAGATCGCCCTCATGCCGAAGCGGAAAAAGATCAATCCGCTTATCTATCTGATCTTCTCTATAGTTGCCGGAGTATTCGCCGGTCTTCTCTGTCGGGAACTCCCGTATGAAATCAGACATACCTTCTCCACTGTCATCGTAACTCCTCTATTCGACACCTTCATCGGACTATTGATCGCAACTGCGCTTCCCATGATGTTTTTATCCCTTATCTGGGGTATCTACAGTATTGGTGATACAGCCACGCTTGGAAACATCGGGAAACGCGTCATAGGCCGATACCTTGGCAGGATCTACTTCACGCTGATCATCTGCGCACTGGTCTGTCTCCCGTTTTTTGAGTATGCAGCCAGCGGCAGTGCGGTCAGCGGGGGAGAGTTCACAGCGATATTTTCCATGATCCTGAATATTGTCCCCTCCAACCTCATTTCACCGTTCGTCGAGGGAAATTCGCTGCAGATCATCTTTCTGGCAGTCGCATTCGGTCTTGCCATGCTGATCCTCAACAAAAAAATCCCGGTGATCGTACAGTTCGTCGGACAGGCAAACAACATCATCCAGCTGATCATGGAATGGATCACCTCGCTTCTCCCGATCATCATCTTCATCAGCATCCTTCAGCTGATGCTCACGGATATGCTCTCCGACATGTCGGGTCTCGTGAAACTGTTTGCGATCATCCTCCTCTGCGTCAGCGCAAACCTTGTGCTGATGATCATGAGTGTTTCGATCCGGAGAAAGATCTCCCCGATCCTGCTGGTAAAAAAACTGCTGCCAAGCTTTCTGGTCGCTCTTACGACCGCATCCTCTGCGGCGACCTTCTCAACAAACATGGAGTGCTGCGAGAAAAAGTTAGGCATCCATCATAAACTCGTAAACTTCGGCGTCCCTCTCGGGACCGCGTTCTCTCGGCCGGGACATGCTGCGATCTTCTTCTGTGTTTGTCTGTTTATGGCCGACAGATACGGGGTCCCAATCACGTTTTCCTGGATTTTTGCCGCCGTATTGACCTGCGGGCTCCTTGCATTGGCAGTCCCTCCGGTCCCGGGGGGAGGTATCGCCTGCTACTCGATCCTGTTCCTGCAGCTAGGGATACCCGTCGAAGCGCTTGGTATTGCTGTTGTACTGGAGATCGTTTTGGACTTCGTAAGTACATCCCTGAACATGGTCGCCGTTCCCGTGGATATGGTCCACGTAGCCGGCAGACTGGATATGGTCGATGAAAATGTGATGAGAGGATGACGATCAGAAATCAAAAACACTCATCTGCTTTTGTTTCCCTTTTTCCTCAAAGCGGCTCATATAATCAAACAGGGTATTGACATCAGATTCTATATCGTGATCCCGGCAGTATGTCTGAAACAGAGACTGAAGATGCAGAGCTTGAAAACTATTCACCACATAGGACCCGCCGTACGCTGAAATATACCTCTCCTTCATCCCCGGAAAATGTTCATCCAATTTTGCATAGAAGTAGTCTCTATTTCCTTCCCGTAAGGTAACTCCCATACCAAAGTTCACGATCCCTTTGACGCCGGCCTCATAACACATGTCCAGAACTCCAAGCAGATTCTCTTCCGTGTCATTGATGAACGGCAGGATCGGACCGAGCCAGACAATGGTCGGAATACCGTTGTCCCGCAGTATCTTCAGGGCTGCCGCCCGTTTACTCGTTTCGGAGACATGGGGTTCGAGGATCTTGCAGAGCTTATCATCATAGGTCGTGAGAGTCATCTGAACAACACATTTTGTTTTAGCATGGATCTTGGTAAAAAGATCCAGATCACGCAGAACTTCCGCAGATTTTGTCAGCACCCCGCACCCAAAACCATATTGTTCGATCAGTTCGAGTGCTCTCCTCGTATACTGAAGCTCCATTTCAAGGGGAAGATACGGATCCGACATCGACCCCATACCGACCATGCACTTTTTGTGTTTTCGTTTCAGGGTGTTTTCCAAAAGAATAAGTGCATTTTCCTTCACTTCAACATCCTCAAAATCATGATCCAGATGATAGCAGGAACTTCTTGAATCACAGTAAATACAGCCGTGAGTACAGCCGCGATAGAGATTCATCCGGTTTTCTGACGAGAGAATTCCTTTTGCCTGGACGAAATGCATGCAGTTACCCCTTAGTTAGTCACAAATATAACGCCATTCTTCAACTGATACAGAATACTCTCAACATTAGGAAAACCTCAGTCAGACGTTTTCTTGCGCATCAAAGTACATATGCGTATACCCCCCAAGGACCGATCCGGCCATGATCCCGTCTTTTCCGTTCATGATCCCGTCACCGCGGGTCAGCGTGAATGCATACCTGACATCCGGATCAGGAGTTGTCCGTGAATAATGGAACTCGTGACCCCGGAAGTTCATCCCAAGTGGAAAGAGAGAGGAGTCAGTTACTTTTCCGACAACATAATTCAAAGCCACGAACCGTTTTTCCATATGACAGTCCGCATCTAAAAGCCCGGTCATGGCATAGCTTTTTTCGTCCTGGGCAGTGATCGAACGATTCAGCCACATCAGACCTCCGCACTCGCCAAATACCGGCTTGCCTGAATCGGCAGCACGTTTCAGTTCGGTTTTACATCGGGACTTTGATAATTCTTCTGCATACAGTTCCGGGTATCCGCCGCCGAAGTAATACCCGTCCGCCTCCGGAAGGAGGTCGTGGACCGGTGAGAAAAACACCAGTTCTGCCCCGCTTGTTCTGAGATGATCGAAGTTGTCCTGATAATAAAAACAGAATGCCTCATCGAGAGCAACACCGATCCTGGTTTTCATCTCTGCAGGCGAAGATCTCATTTCTGCTGAGATCGCTGAAGTGATCGCAGCGGCTGCCAGTAAAGAATCGAGCGAACAGTTCTCTTCGATGAATGCGCCGACATTCTTCATCCGTGCATCCTCATCCGCCATCATCAGACCCAGGTGTCTGCTTTTGACCGAAAGTGAATCACTTCGCGGGATCCATCCGAGAAGAGGAACGCAAAGATCGGTCGTCGTCATAGATTTATGCTTCTCACTTCCCCCCTTCGTCATGATGACGCCGGCAAACCTGAGGCGGGGATCATACTCGGTATATCCCTTAACGAGGGCGGCGACACTTCTGCTCATCCCTTTGATATCCGCGACAAGGACGACCGGAGCGTCGAGAATGCGGGCGACATGCGCCGTGCTCGCACACTCTCCCCCGTCAACGCCGTCATACAACCCCATCACACCCTCGATGACTGCAATATCTGCCCCTTCGCATGCAGAAACAAACGAACGGCGAACAGACTCCTCGCCCATCATGAACGGATCGAGATTGCGGGAGTTCCGGCCGCAGACCGCCGAATGATGGGATGGATCGATGAAATCCGGACCGACCTTAAACGGCTGGACCGCCAGACCTCTGGCACGAAGGGCCGCCATAATGCCAGACGAAGTGGTCGTTTTTCCGCAGCCGCTGTGTGTTCCGGCGATCACGATACGGGGTATACTGGTACTTGATCTAGTCATAATCGTTTACCTTATATCAGGTTAAGTTTAATTTTATAGAGTTATATCTTATCATTAGATACTAGGTGTTTCTTTCTTATGCATATTATGGAAGGGGTTCTCCCAAGCCCGTCGTGGCAGTTTTGGATAGGGGCCGCTTTGATCCTTATCGCCGGTCTTTATCTGCTGAAGACCCGGGCCGGGACCAGAGGTCCGGCAAAAAAACCGCACACGATCTTTGATGAACACATCCTCGATGACGCCGCGATCAGCAGCCCGCTCAGGTATGTATCCGCATGGCTGAAAATAGTTTTCTGTCTCTCTGCTATCGTGACCGCCGTGATCTCGCCTCTTCCGTATCTCCCGCTGTTTATCGCGGGGGTCATGATATTTTCAGCCCTCTTTATCGCAAAAGTCAGTCCGCGTCTCTATGCCTCGCTTCTGACCATCCCCCTTGTATTTGCAGGGACCGGAGCAATCGTCATCCTGTTCATAACCGGAGGAGGAGAGACGCTGTTTGACTTGTTCCAGATAGGAACACTGCATGTCCGGATAACGACCGAATCACTTCAGCTTGCATTGCTTGTTCTTTCCAGAACCTTTGCCGGAATGTGTTCTCTCTACTTCCTTGCCCTCACCACGCCGATGACCTCACTGTTCGCCGTTCTAAAAAAACTCAGAGTGCCGCAGGCATTCATAGATCTCTCTATGCTGATCTATCGGTACATCTTCGTTTTTATCGGCGAGGCTATCGCTATCCACAATGCCCAGATCATGCGTGGAGGATACGGATCATGGAAAAATTATCTCAGCTCGTTTTCTATGCTTGCTTCGATGCTGTTCATCCGGACATGGGAGAAGGGAGAGGCGATATTTATCTCCATGGACTCCCGCTGTTATGACGGATGCATGGCCTTGCCTGATGAAGGGGGGCATGTCAGTTTGCTTTCGGTTACGGCAGTGATTTTCTTTATAATCTTGATTCTTAGTCTTTTGTTTGCGGAGATGACACTTTTATGAACGACACAGTACTTACCTTTGAAGATGTCCGGTTCTCGTATCCGGGGCGTCCCGCATCACTGAAAGGAATCTCGTTTTCTGTTCAGAAAGGAAAGAAAGTTGCGGTAGTGGGACCAAACGGAGCCGGAAAAACGACCCTTCTTCTGATGTGCAACGGCACACTGACCCCTGAAAATGGAGAAATCATTTTGAATGGTGAAGCGATCTCTTACGACAGAGCTTCTCTTCGGGATATTAGAAGCAGAGTAGGGCTTGTGTTTCAGAACTCGGATTCACAGGTTTTTGCACCGAGCGTGTTTGCCGATGTGGCATTCGGGCCGGTGAATCTGCATCTTTCAGAAAAAGAGGTCCGTGAGCGTGTTTCTGATTCTCTGTTTGCGGTAGGTCTTGCGGGTTATGAAAAACGGCCCCCCCATCATCTTTCGGGAGGAGAGAAAAAACGGGTGGCGATCGCGGGAGTTCTGGCCATGCGGCCGGACATTCTGGTCGCCGATGAGCCGACTGCCTCGCTCGATCCAGCGACGGCGGCCGAGATCATGGATCTTTTGGATGAACTCCACGAAGACGGGACGACGATCCTTCTTTCGACCCATGATGTCGAGCTTGCTTATCGGTGGGCGGATGAGGTGATACTTCTTGCAGACGGAAAGGTCCTGCATCAGGGTGAACCTGCCGAGGTCTTCACCAACTACGATCTGATGAAGACGGCGAGGATGACGCCGCCGATCCTTCTTGATCTGTATTTGGAACTGGTCAGAAGAAGTATTCTGGTATCGGGCATTCCGCCGAAAGGGATCCCGGAGATGACACGGCTTGTCGAGGGATCGTGCCCTGTCATGACCGGGACGATCTATCTCGCAGATACGGACGCTCTCACCCCGGAGTCTGCCAAAATGATGATCGCAGCACATCCCGAATGGCACACGGGGGCCATGGGGACCAAGGCAAAGAAGTTCTGTCACTCTGCAGATATTTCCCTTGAATATACTCACGGTGTGGTGGATAAGTGTCTTCTTTCCGTCATGAGCGGGGAGGACACCCTGATCCTGACCTGCGGAGGGATGCTTGACAGAGTAGAGCTTCGGGCGGCAGCGTTTGAAAAAGAAAGCGGGATCGGGGTGAAGGTCATTCGGGTCTGAGGAGGGTGCCCGGATATCTGCGATCAAAACACACACGGCCATCTTCTCCGGGGATTCTGCCGTTATACAAATGTATTTCAAGCAAAAAATCCATTATTGATTCATGAGAGGGAAACCTGAAGCGATATATCTCCCGGTGACATTAAGGAAGGACCGATGAAAAAAGCAGTGATCAACGGATGGGTGGATCTTGCTGCATTTGCTGCCGCTTTGGCTTCAGGCGTGACAGGATATGTTCTATGGCTGTATTTTCCCGCAGGGTCAGGCAGGGGATCGATGGATTTTCTTGACATCGGGTATCAATTCTGGTATGACCTTCACTTTTATACAAGTACGCTGTTTTTCATTCTTATTGCGGTCCATCTTATTCTCCATTACAGGTGGATTCGCAATATCCGTCGAATGCTTATGAACAAATAAGTGACAGAAGCTACATTTTCACGTTTTCTGTCTATCAATGAAAGGAAGGAGCAGAGTTGTCAAAACTCTTCCTGCCAACATGATAAATAATACAAACCAGTTATTCTATATCATCTAACAGCAAATATTTCACTATTACATTTTCATTACTGAAAATAGTTTTACTTAGGAGACCACAGAATGGATTTACCCGGAGGACCTACCCAGCCGGAAGTCATGGCCGTTTCTCTTGCAAAACTTGGCATCCGCTTGGGTGACACAGTTGTGGATATCGGCTGCGGAACCGGCAGTGTCACGCTCGAAATGGCAAAACTCACTGGAACAAACGGACATGTTTACGCAGTGGACAGAAGGCAGGAGGCAATAGCCTGCACCCGGGAGATGTGCATGGATGCGGATGTTGAGATCTTTTCTGGAGAAGCGCTTGATTTTCTTGCCTTGCCGCATAAACCGATCGACTGCGCATTTCTTGGAGGAAGCCGAAACATACGTGAGATACTTGCCCGTCTTCAAACGGAGGGCGCCCGAAGCATCGTGGTGAATGCCGTACTGCTGGAAACCGCCGTCGAGACCATTCATGCTATGAAAGAGCTGGGGATCTTCATCGAAGCCGTTCATCTGCAGGTCTCCAGATCCCATGATCTTGTGGAGCGCACCATGTTTCAACCAATCAATCCCGTTTATATCATACATGGGGGCAGAAAATGCTGACCGCAGTGGGCTTAGGGCCGGGCGATGCAGAACTTCTGACTCTCAAAGCGGTCCGCATTTTAAAAGAAGCAGACACGGTTTTTGTGCCGGGGGGTATTGCTTTTGAATTAGTCAAACCCTATGCGAAAACCATCGTCACGCTGGAATTCCCCATGACCCGGAATGAGAAGGAGATCACAAAATGCATGCAGAGAAATGCTGAAAAGATTTTACCTGCAGCAAAAAGCGGCAACGCTGTGTTCGGACTTATCGGAGACCCGAATTATTACTCCACCTTCTCACGCCTTGCGGAGATGGTGAAAGCACTGGTCCCTGACCTGATCGTCGAAACGATCCCGGGAATCAGTTCGATCACCGCCGTGGCATCCCATGCGAAAATTCCCGTCAACGGTGCATTTATGGTAACTGACGGTCCGGTCATGCCCTCGACAAAGATCCTGATGAAAGTTACCAGGCCGAGAACTGCAGCCGAACAGCTGAAAGCTGCCGGTTACAATGATTTCATCGTTGTTGAACGGATGTATATGGAAGGTGAGAAGGTTTATCGGGACGTTCTTCCCGAAAAAACCAACTACTTCAGCATCATGATCGCGAGGAAGGTATGAAATATTATATCGTCGGAGCAGGCTGCGGGGATCCGGGGCTCATCACCGTCAAAGGCATGGATCTCTTGAAACGTGCCGAGATCCTGATCTACGCGGGCTCGCTCGTAAATCCCGAGCTTGTCGCCGCATCGCCCGCACCGGTGAAGCTTGACTCGTGGGGTATGAAACTCGAAGAGATCACCCGCGTTATCGAAGACGGTGTGCGGGCCGGCAGGTTCGTCGTCCGTCTCCACTCCGGCGACCCGGCGATCTACGGCTCGATCGTTGAACAGATCGCTCCCCTTGAAGCAAAAGGGATCCATGCCGAGATCATCCCCGGTGTTTCCTCGATGTTTGGGGCGGCCGCAGCGCTCCAGACCGAATACACGCTCCGCGGTGTTTCTGAATCCGTGATCGTGACACGTTCCGCGGGAGAGACGCTCGAATCCGATCAGATCGCCGAGCTTTCAGCTCACGGTACAACAATGGTCATCTTTTTATCGACCGGGCACATCGATTCTGTGATGAAAAAACTGCAGCGTCCCCCCGAAACCCCGGTCGCTGTTGTCTATCATGCTTCCTGGCCGGATCAGAAGATCATAAAAGGAACGATCGGAACCATCGCCGAAAAGGTGCATGATGCGGAGATAACCCGCTCGGCACTGATCATCGTCGGCGATATCGTTGCCGGGATCAACGCGGCATATACCAACTCCCACCTCTACGGATGAAGATCGTCGTCGTCACTCTGCCAAGATTCCGGGAAGCCGGAATGCGCATCGCAGCTTTTCTGGAAGCGGAGCTTCTTCCCTACTCGGCAGAAGTCTTCATTAATCTTTATGGGAAGTATGACGCGATCGTCTGCGTGATGTCGGCAGGGATCGCGGTTCGCGGCTGTGCTCCGCTTCTGACCGACAAGTGGCATGACCCGGCAGTCATCGTGGTCACGCCGGATCTGCGGTATGCCGTCCCCGTCCTCGGCGGCCATCACGGGGGAAACGAGGTCGCAAAACGGCTTTCAGATCTCGGGATCGAACCGGTCATTTCGACCGCGACGGAGGTCATGGGCAGACCGTCCGTCGAAGAGACGGCAAGATCCGGCGGGTTCACGATCGTGAACCGTTCTTCTACAAGAGAAGTAAACGGGGCAATTTTAGACGGAGATGTGCCGATCGTTCGTGTACAACCACCAAAGATCGTCGTCGCGGACTCAGGAGTTTCTGTTCTCGTCACCGATTCTCGTTACGTGATTGGGATCGGGTGCAGACTTGGAACCACTGCGGACGAGATCCGCAGCGCTGTCTCTTCTGCATGCAAAGATGCGGGTATTTCTGAGGATTCTGTGACCTTATATGCTACCACCATCAAAAAGTTCCATGAAAAGGGACTTCATGACGGCGTAGCTTCACTTTCCGGTAACCTCATCTTTCTTGATGATGAAACTATTAACAAACAGATACCGGCAACTCCGTCACGTGCAGAGATGCTCGGACTTCGCGGGGTCGCCGAGCCGTGTGCTCTCGCCCTCTCAAAGACCGGGACCCTGATCCTGAAAAAAACAGTATATGGGCGGGTAACCGTTGCTATAGGAAAATAATATGGGTATTTTATCGATCGTAAGTTCAGGGCCGGGAAGCACACAGCAGTTGACCCCGGCCGCAATGAAGGCTATTGCCTCGGCTGATGTGATCATCGGCAATGCATTCTATCTGGAAATGCTTGAACCGCTGTTGAAAAACAAACAGGTCATCCGAAGTTCGATGGGAAAAGAGGTCGACCGGGCCCGCGAAGCAGCACGTTTAGCGGCAGATCACAACGTCGCTATGATTTCGGGAGGAGATGCCGGTATCTATGGTATGGCGAGCATTGTTCTCGAGATGGTCGAACGCGAGTTCCCGTCCCAGAAAGTTATCATGCTTCCGGGCGTCACTGCGGCCACCGCGGCGGCAAGCCGGCTGGGATCCCCGCTTTCCGGAGACTATGTGACCCTGAGTCTTTCTGACCTCCTTACACCCTGGGAGATCATAGAAAAACGCCTTGGCCTTGCCGCACAGATGGGAACGCCGATCGCTCTTTATAATCCGAAGAGCCGCGGCCGTCCGCTGAACCTTGCAAAAGCCCTGAAAATTATTCTGACCTGCCGGGACCCGCAAACCCCGGTCGGTATCGTAAAAAATGTATTCCGTGAAGGCGAAGAGACCCATATAACAACGCTTCAGGAGCTCGCCGAAAATGATGATGTTGTGGATATGCACTCGATTTTGATCATCGGGGGCGAAGAAAGCAGAATATGGAAGGAGGATGACGATGTCAAAGGAATCATTACACCCCGCGGTTACCACAGAAAATACGTATACTGATATCGGAGCAGACACGCCGGAAGGATTTTCGATCTCGTCGAGAAGCCGGAGTCTTGCCAGAGAAGCAGTAGGGAACGAGACGCCGGAGGATCGGATCAGGCAGAGATGTTCGATCGCGGTCGGCGACTGGGCGATGGCGGATCTTCTCCGGTTTTCCCTCGATCCGGTGACGGCCGGACTCAGAGCTCTCGAAGCCGGCGCCCCGGTCTTCACGGATATCCGCATGGTCCTGACCGGGATCCAGAAGAAAGGCCATTCATCGACGGTCGAGTGCGCCTTGGATTTCGGCGCTGATATTTCCAAAGATCAGGGGATCACCCGAAGTTCGGCAGGATTCATTGCCCTGAAAGAGCGGCTCGACGGCTCGATCATCGTGATCGGCAATGCGCCGAGCGCACTTTTGACGGTCTGTTCCTTTATCGATGAAGGCATCCGCCCTGCACTTGTGATCGGAACACCGGTCGGGTTTGTGAATGCCGCCGAGTCAAAAGAGGTCCTTCGCACGAAACCTGTTCCCTCCGTATCGAATGTCGGAACCCGGGGCGGGACGCCGATCGCGGTGGCTTCTCTGAATGAAATCATTACGATGTTTACCGAACTGAAAAAATGATCGACCCGGTCACTGGTTTTGCATATCCTGAGTCGTGGACAGAAAAGTGCCGTGATGAAAAAGCACTGGCAGCCGCAAAAAGCGGTTTTGGCGTGCTGACCTCGACCGGTGCTGTTCTCCGACGGGGGTTCACCACCGGTTCAACGGCGGCGGCGGCGTGTTACGCTGCGGTCGCTTCACTTGCTTTCCCCGTTGCTGCGGCCCCGATCCTGCTTCCCTGCGGGATCCTCGCCGAGATCCCTGCTGCAGGAAAAGACGGGGAGGGGTATGCCAGAAAATATTCCGGCGATTATCCAAACGATATCACGGCCGGGATCCTGATTTGTGCCAAGGCATCGCCTGCAGATGAGATATCTTTTGAAACCGGCGAAGGGATCGGACGGTTCGTTCGGGAAACGCCCCGATACGCTAAAGGCTCTGCCGCCGTGAGCCCTCCGGCGAAAAAAGAGATCCTTGATGCGATCTCTTCGGCCTGCCGTGCGGCAGGACTGGATGGAGCATCTGTTTTTCTCACGATCCCCGAGGGGAGAAGGATCGGCGCACTGACCCTGAATCCGAAGGTCGGTATTGAAGGGGGCATTTCAGTTGTCGGAACGACCGGGTTTGTCGAACCCTGGGACGATCATCTCTCGGAAACGATAAGTGAACGGATCGCTGAAGCGGAAAATGTGGTTATCACCACCGGAAGGATCGGACTTCGCTGCTCAAGGCTTTTGTTTCCCGAGTATGAAGTGGTCCTTGCCGGATCGAAGCTCGCTGAAAGTGTAACGGCTGCGGGAAACTGCAAAAAGGCAGTCATCTGCGGTCTGCCGGGTCTGATCCTGAGGTTTTTCCATCCTGAGGTCGCTACCTCGCGGGGTTTTCCAACTGTCGAGGAGCTGCTTGCCGGACCTGAAGGCATATCCGTTCTCGCAGAAGAGCTGAACGCAGTAAAGCAGAAATACCCCTGGCTTCGTATCGTTATTGTTGACAGAGAAGGTCAGGTCTTAGGAGATACAGAATGAAAATCATCGGTGTCGGATGCGGCGAAGGAATGCTGACAAAGGAGGCAGAACGAGTGCTGAGGGATGCGAGGATCCTGTACGGATCGGAACGTGCGATCGAACTGGTCAGGGCTTTCATTCCGACGGATGCCCGGGTTTTTGAGATAACGGACTACAAAGCTCTCCGAACGCTTCCAAACGACGCGGTCGTTTTATCGACAGGAGACCCCTTAATGGCAGGACTCGGGTATCTTCCGGGGGAGGTGATCCCGGGGATCTCGTCAATGCAGACGGCATTTTCGAGGCTGCATGTCCCGTGGACAAATGTCGCAGTTGTCAATGCTCATGGAAAAGATCACGGGGAAGCGGTCTTACGTACAATTCAGGACATCGCCACCGGTCATGTCGTTTTTCTGATAGCCGATCCGGATTTTTCCGTCGGGGAACTGGGACGCGCACTGCCGGGATCGGTGAAAATCGCGGTTTTTGAGAATCTTGGATATCCAAACGAACGGATCGCGCAAGGCACTGCCGGCAGTCCTCCAAAAGTCCTGAGTCCGCTGTTTTGTATAATCTGCGGTTATTAAAGATTCATTCTGAAAAAAGACGATCCGTAACGAAAAAGAAGTGATAAGAGAAAAATATCTCACTCCTCTTCCTGTTTTCCCCGTTTTGCTTTTGCCGAGGCATTCCAGTAGCCGAAGAAGTAACCGATGATGATCGCTCCTATCGCAGCCTGGAGACAGAAGAACAGAGACTCGATCTCGCCGCTTGGGGGTGCCCAGATGGACTCAAACCAGGGCGTATATCCGGTTTCATCGATCATCTCGGCAGCGCCGCCGTCTGCTCCGCCCCATCCTTCCTCCTCTCCGCTGCCGGACTGAACGAAGGCCAGGGTTGCGACCACAAGAAGTACAATGACGAGTATCCCGACAAGGATCTCGAGATGCGCCTTTTTCATGCTGCCTCCCCCTGGATCCTGGCAATCTCTTCATCCTGAATGATACCGAGCTTCTTTAAGATTTCCGGCTTCACACGGACGATATACTTTGCAACAAGCGCACAGATGATACCTTCAATAACTGCGAGCGGGATCTGGGTCACGGCAAAGATCCCGGCAAATGCGATAAATGCCGTAAGGATACTGCCCTCGACCGGAAATACCAATGCAAGCTGCAGTGAGGTAACGGTATATGTAACCAGATTTGCGGCCGCCGCTGTGACAAAGACAGCAGTTCCAAGACCGATCTTGCCGGTTTTTCGAAGACCGACGAAGATGAGCCAGGCAACGAAAGGCCCGGCGATGGCCATGGAAAATACGTTAGCTCCAAGGGTCGTAAGTCCGCCGTGGGCAAGCAGCAGTGCCTGGAACAGGAGAACGATCGTTCCAAGAACCGATGTGATGAACGGTCCGAAAAAAGCGGCGGAAAGCCCGGTACCTGTTGGGTGAGAGCAGCTTCCTGTTACTGACGGAATCTTGAGTGCAGAAAGTACAAAGACAAAGGCGCCGGAAACCGCCATCAGCGGAAGGACGCGCCGGTCCTCCTGAATCATTTTGGTCATTTTCCATATGCCGTAGATGATAAACGGAGCCGATAAAACAGCCCAGAATATACACCAGCCGATGGGTAAATACCCCTCCATAATGTGCATAATAAAAATTGTTTTAATTAATATTTAATTGTGTGGTACTCGTGTTGATTTGAAATAAGTTCATAAATTATTGGAAGCAGGATCCGTCTGAAAAAAATGGGAGTGAAAATCAGAGGTGGGCAGAGATCGCGTTTTTTGCACTTCTCAGCATGATCTCGGCAAGAAGAGGATCTTTGCCTATCGGATCGGCATACACGAGAGGGATCTCTTTTCCATTCGCAAGAGTGAAATTCCCGCGGTATTCCCCGCTCCTCAAACCAAGAAGTTCCGGGATGTCATGCAGGACATGCACTCCTTTTGCAAGGAAAAGCGGAACGACAACAAGAAGATCTATATCCTCTTTTTTCATAGAGTCCAGCCCTTCAACAACATTCGGGCTGCTGTTTTCCATAAAACAGGACCTGAGCAGATACTCATCGGTTTTTTCATCGATGAGTTCTGCTGTGGCGGTGACAAGTTCTTTATTAAAGTTGAGTCTGCTTCCATGACCTACCAGAAGTAAACCTTGTTTGCTCATAATTAATTTATGACATGCTCAGTATAAAATAAATTGGATTTATATCCACGCAGTCTGAGCCAAGGCATGTTTGGGATCAGCATCCGTCAAAGCGTTCAGGTCTGTGTCCCGCAGGGATATTTTTCTTCGAGAGACTTTGATGAATTGGGCTTGATATCGATGACCGGCGTATTATCCAGAGCATCCAGACCGCGTACGGTGAGAATATTTTCCTGTATCTCCTCGATAGTGACGAGAGTAAGGGACACTGGGTTTGGACGATCGGGTGACCGGGTGTTGAACACGCCGGTGAGAGGATTTCTGCTGTCACCGCGCGGGTGGACACGCAGAACACTGCGGTCAGACCGGTCAAACCAGCAGAGAACAAATATCTCTTTCCCGGCACACAGTCCTTCAAGACCCTGGATGTACTTTGGATCTATGATGATTTGGCTGATGAGTTCCGTGTGCCTATCCTGAAACGGAGGGATGCTTCTCTCCTTGAACGATGAGACCACCGTTCCGATCGGCGTACATTTACACTCTTCTGTCATTGAATCTCCTGTTTGTCTGCAGAGATGATGAGCTTTATTCACACGGCACTACAATCGGCAGGTCGTTATGCAGGATGACTTCGACTTTGATACCGTACACATCCTCGATCAACTTTGGCGTCACGCCGGATTTATCGCATGTCGCGTAGATCTCTCCGTTTTTCATGAAAACGAACCGGTCTGCAAACCGCAAAGCAAGGTTGAGATCATGCATGGTCATGATCGTTGCACAGTTGTGCATGTCAACCACATGACGAATGAGTTTTAAGATCTCGATCTGCCGGGAAAGATCAAGAGCACTGGTCGGCTCATCAAGCAGGAGAACGGAGGGTTCCTGTACGATAGCCCGGCAGAGGCAGACCCTCTGCAGTTCTCCGCCCGAGATCTCATCGATGTAGCGAAGCTGCATCTCAGAAAGCCCGAACTTTCCGAGCGCATCATACACGAGTTCATAATCATGCTCTGTTATCTTCCAGGTGATATGGGGTTTTCTCCCCAGAAGGACAGAGTCAAAAACGGTCATACGGGCCGCTTCATTTCTCTGGGCAACATATCCTGCTTTTTTGGCAATCTCGGGTCCAGTCATTTTTGACAGATCCTGCTCACCGATCATGATCGTTCCAATTTTTGGTTTCAGGATCAGGTTCATGCATTTGAGCAGCGTGGATTTCCCGACACCGTTTGGACCGAGGATAGCAAGGATCTCCCCTTTTGCCACACCCACATCGATATGCTCCAAGACTTTGGAAGTCCGGTATTCAAAATCAACACCGCTGACGTTTAAGACCGAGGTCCCATTGTTGCCATTGTGATGTTCATGTGTATGCTCATGGGAGTGCGGGTGAGTGTGGATCACACCATCGCCATGCTTGTGAGGATGGGTGTGAAGAGCTTCGTCTGAATGATCCCCGGTCACATCCGCCGCCCCCTGATAATTAGATAAATGAATACCGGAGCACCCAGGAAAGACGTCAATACCGCTACCGGCAGGACATGCGGAGCGATCATCGTTCTGGCCACCGTATCTGAAACCAGAAGGAGAAGGGCGCCGCAGACGATACTTGCCGGAATCAGGAACCGGTGATCGTCTCCAACGATCCTGCGCATCATATGCGGACAGACCAGGCCGACAAATCCGATGATTCCGAGAAAAGATACAACAACTGCACTGATCAGTGAAGCGGCGATCATGCCGATGATCCGGGTTCGTCCGACGTTAACGCCAAGACCTTTTGCTGTTTCTTCTCCTGCATCGATCGCATTGTAATCCCAGCGTTTGTAGAATATATACACCGCACAGATTATAACGACCAGACTGATCAGACCTAGTTCAAACCAGCTGGCTCGCGAAACATCGCCGAACTGCCAGAAAACAATAGAGGCAAGGCGTGTATCATCAACAAAATACTGTATTGCCATCAGGCCCGCAGTAAACAGAGAACTGATAGCCACGCCGGCCAGCACCATGGTTTCCGGAGTTGCTCCGCGGATCTTGGCGATCAAGAGGATTATCACGGTCGTCAGGATCGAGAAAACAAACGCCGATAAAGTCGTCAGATACGGGTTGTTAATCACGACCGCGTCGGCGATGCTGCTGCCTGTCGTTCCGGCTCCAAACAGCAGGATGCCGACCGCCGCTCCGAATGCAGCTGCATTGGAAAGACCAAGCGTAAAGGGAGATGCGAGCGGATTACGCAGGACAGACTGCATGGTCACGCCCGCGATTGCCAAACCTGCCCCCGCCACGATCGCGGTCAATGCCTGGGGGATCCGGATGTTCCAGATGATCCGTTCATAAAGACTTGTGCCCCCTCCGCCGAATATGGTCCCGACAATATCCGGAATCGGAATACTGACGGCTCCAACTGAGACGGAGATAAAAAACATTGCCACTACAAATACGAAACTGATCAGGATCACAGTAACTTTTTTGCTGATGTACGTTGCGTAGGATTTGGGCTGTGTATCTTCTTTTGTCATGGTTTAGTCATTTCTTGGTGTATCAATCCCATCAGAATAGGGTTTAATGTCCACTACGGGCGTTTTGTCTAACGCTTCGAGTCCCCTGACAGTCAGGCCGCAGCCGTCTACACTCACTAATTTAACCAGTGTTAATGCAATAGGATTCGGGCGATTCGGGGAGCGGGTCGAGAATACGCCGCGGAGAGGATTTTGCTCCTCCCCGAATTTTCGCGACTTCAAAACCGTCCTGTCAGACCGGTCAAACCAGCATAAGACAAACAGATCATCGCCGATACAAAGTCCCTCGGCTGCATCCATATAGGCCGGGTCGAGTGTGATGATGCTCACTTCATCGGTGAGTCTCCCTTGTTTTGGCGCATCGCCCCGTATTTTATACGGTGATGAGACAAAACCGATCGGGACACAGTTCATTGATAGTTCAGACATACGTATTTCTCCAAAAGATTCAGACAGCAGAGACGATCGCCTTTTCATAGACAGATGACCCGGTCATGGTGATTTTTCCTTTATCCGCTTCCGGCAGACCGGAAGATCCTGCAAAAAATAAAGGGATGATTTTACTCATCATAGTTACAACACGATTTTTGTATAGGAGAGGCCTTTCATGTATGCTTTCAGCTGCTCATAGACAGGAGCGCCGTCAATGAACGTATAGATCTCATCTGCTTTTGCTGCAGGATCGATGTCGGCAAACTGCTCGGGGTAGAGGATCGTTCCGATGTAGTAAGCATTGGCCATACTTGTTTCATGGTTCGTTCCCATCGACGTGTGGGGGTTGACCGCATACACTTCGCCGGACTTAACTGCGCTCAGTTCCTTATAGGACGGATCGGTCTGCAGTTCGTAGATCCCGCCTCCGCCGGCAGCCGTCATTGTATTCAGGTCGACAAAGATGATGTCTGCATCCCAGGATATGATCTGCTCCTTCGAGACTGCCGCATATCCGGTGCTCGTGCCCGAGCTCACTACTGAAGCAACATTCTTTGCATGAAGAACAGTGAACGGATAATAGGTCGGATCGGTCCCGTCGAATCCGTGTGCGCCGCTGTAGGAGATGCCGCCGACATAAACAGTCGGTTTATCTGCATCAGCAATGCCGGCAGTCCGGCTTTCGAGATCTGAGCGTGTATCTTCGAAGTATTTGATCACGGCTTCGGCACGGGGTTCTGCATGGAGGATCTTTCCGATCATTCGTAACGACTGAGCCACTTTATCACCGTTCGTAACATAATCTCCCGAGTAGAACAGAACAACCGGGATACCGGTCTTTTCCTGGATCTCGTTTGCGGACTGGATCACCGTATCGCTGTATCCCGCCATGAACAAAACATCGGGATTCGCAGATAAAAGCCGCTCGGCGTCAACAACGCCTTTGGCGGTTCCAAGAACAGGGAGCTCTTTGATTGTCGGATTGGCAATCATGTACGGGCGGGATTCGCCGGTTGAAGCAAGAAGATTACTGTCCTGATAATCGATAGCGATCATCCGGTCGGTCACATTAAGATAAGCAAAGTAGCGGGATGAACCTGAACCGCTGACGGCAATTTTTTGGGGATTATCAGGTACGACCACAACACGGCCGGCAGAATCAGTGATGGTGATGGTGCCGTCTCCAGAATCTTCCGGAGAGGTTACGCAGCCTGCAGACATACAGGCCAGAGCGATAACAAAGACTAAAAGTAGAGCAAATAGTTTTTTCATAGTATTATCATTTCTCAATTATGTCATACTACATATTATGTATTTCTATTTCATAGGCATTGATGGCGCAAACAATTCTATTTCGTATGATTTATAATCCCATATAGCCTGTATACTATCTATGAAAAGTTTTGATGATGCAGTGGAATTTCACGGTCACACCTGCGGCGGACTTGCCATGGGCTACAAAGCCTGCGAACTTGCCGTCGAAAAACTCGGACTTTCGTTTTCAGAAGATGAAGAGATCGTCTGTATCACGGAAACAGATTCCTGCACGGTCGACGCGATCCAGGTAGTGCTCGGCTGCACTGCAGGAAAAGGCAATCTGTTTATCAACAACTGGGGAAAGAATGCCTTCTCATTTTACCGGCGCGACAATGACACCTCGATCCGCCTGGTGGCAAATCCGGAGTCCCAGAATGCAGATCCGGAGATGACTGAACTTCGTCCAAAGGTATTCTCCGGAAAGGCGACCCCTGAAGAAGATGAGCGATTCCATGTCCTCTCCCACGCATGGATTAACACCATACTTGCTATGCCTGCTGAGAAGATGTTCACCGTAAAAGAAGCGGTCGAACTTCTCCCGGGCCGCGCAAGGATCTATAATAATGTGATCTGTTCCGTCTGCGGCGAACAGGTCGCCGAAGGACTTGCCCCCGTTATCGACGGAAAACCGGTCTGCATTCCCTGTCTGAGAAAGTAACCCGGCAGATACAAAAAGTATTTATCACAACAAGTGCTACATTATTGTGTTAGTGTAATACTAACACCCCGCACAGTGCCTTTATGCGGAAGAGAGGCATAGTGCAAACTTCACGAAACAAGCACAGAAAAATCAGAAGAGATTCACTCGGCAAAGAATCATAGAGACAGCGGATAGTTGCACTCATACATATTCATGTACGGACACAGATACATGAATAACCCCTCATTTAGAATTAGAGAATTTCTAACAACCCTTTTTTCCCCGACAGAAAGTACTTTCTCTGCGT
>VSSQ01000137.1_pt1 | contig 71298 bp, 60 predicted proteins | sample 4763081 | NCBI WGS metagenome assembly VSSQ01 (sample SAMN12137344, study PRJNA551015) | bioreactor metagenome | isolation source: SDC9 anaerobic chlorinated ethene degrading culture | place: USA: Knoxville, Tennesee | collected 2015-01-01
TTGAAACGGTATCCCAGCCTGCAAGACACGTCAAGGAGGGGCCGTTGTTGTAATTGCTTCTTATGCCTTGGGAACAGGGCGCTTGGGATATTTTTCGCTAAAAAGAGCGCTTTATTGATTGTTCACGCAACCTACGGAAAACACAGAATGTTTGCGAAAAACATGCGTATCGTGTGATTTTGGCCGAATAAGGGCGTTCAGCAGAGCACAGAAGAGGCGAATATCTGTGCGCCCGCAAACACTTCAAGATGTTTCTGCGCAATGTTCAGCGCATCAGAGACGTACCCGGTGCCGGAAAAGCCGTAAATAACCGTGAGCAGCCGCCGGGGCGAAGACGTGTCCGGCCCGTCCTCGGCAATCATGGCCCGGCGGGAATCACTGCAAGGGCAGCCGAACGCGCCCTGATCATCCGCCAGAAGGGGCATGCGGCAGAGGTCGAGCTCGTCCTTGCCAATGCCCGCATAGGCTTCGCCTTTTCGCCCCGCGCGCAGCACAATGTTGCCGCTCAGGCGGGCAAGATCGTACGTGCCAAGCGAAAAGCCCGTTTCAAGAGAAACCAGGTTGTTGGCATCCACTGCGGAGTTTATGCGGTACAGATCCTTGCCCTGCCGCACGCGGCGGTAGAGCGCTTCGGAGGAAATGCGTACCCGGCCCGGATCGCGCCCAAAAGCCTTGAATGCCTGACGCGAGGGGCCTATCTGCGGCATGTCGGCAAGTTCCGTGTTTTCAAGGCGCTGCCGCAAACCGGGCAGTACATTCTGGTTGAAGAACTGCCACAGCCTGGGATCCTCGGCCTGAACCGGGGCGGACCAGAAAACACAGCCAAGGGCCGTATCCGGCCAGATAGAGCGGAGTTCCGGATCAATGGAAATGGCGGGCATGAGCATAGCGGCGGGTACTCCCTTGTAATGGTCTGAAACAGCAAAACATCACTTAAGAATTGTAGCTGCTGCGCGCCTTCTGCCAAAAGCGGCAGGCGGCCTCCACAACTGCGGCGGGATCGTCCGGCGGCAGCCATTGGGCCTCGGGACGGGCGCGAAACCACGTAAGTTGCCGCTTGGCGTAGGCCCGCGTGTTGCGCAGCCAGAGGGAACGGCAGTCTTCAAGAGAAAGACGCCCCTGCAGGTGCGCCAGCGCTTCGGCGCAACCGATGCCCGACCAGCCCGGCGCTGCGGGATCGGCGCAATGGCGCATGGCCGCGCGGGCCTCGTCAAGCGCGCCGCCCGCAAGCATGAGGTCAAGCCGACGGGCCAGCCGTGGCTCAAGCCACGCCAGGGGCGCGTCCAGCGTCAGCAGGGGGCCGACGCAGAGCGGCGTACTCATGGAATTGCTGTGCCACCACGTAAAGGATCGTCCTGTGCTTTGACAGACTTCCAGCGCGCGGATGATGCGCTGCCGGTCATTGGGGTGGATTTTGGCGGCATAGGCGGGGTCGATTTGCGCCAGTTCTGCATGCAGGGCGGGCGCGCCTTGCTCATCCACACGGGCGGTGATTGCTGCGGTGAGTTGCGGGTCAACGGGCGGAATTTCCGCCATGCCCCGCAGTAAAGCCTGAAAGTACAGCCCGGTGCCGCCCACCAGCAGGGGCGTTTTGCCCCGTGCAAGGATGTCGCGCACCTTGTCCACGGCTGCTTCCGCCCAACGGCCAGCGCTGATCTTGTTTTCCGTAGCCAAAAAACCGTACAGGTGGTGCGGACAGCAGGCGCGTTCTTCCGCCGAGGGCTGGGCCGTAATCAAGGGGAAATCGGCATAGACCTGACGCGAATCAGCGTTGACCACTTCGCCGTCAAGGGCAGCGGCCAGAGCGAGCGCCGCCGCCGTTTTGCCCGAGCCGGTGGGCCCGGCCAGGCAGATAACCGGCAGCGGCGCGGAAGTCGTTTCAATCATGATCACTTGACGCGGAAGCCGCCAAAAGGCGGAGCAAGGCAGGGCGTACCCTGGCGCACTTCGCCCTTGTGGTATTTATCCATCAGGGCCGCGCGTACGTTTTCAGGCACAAGACCCTTGATGTCCGCGCCGTGGCTGGCGGCAGCCTTGACGATGGTGGAGCTGATGAACAGCCACTGGTAGTCGGTCATCAAAAAGACCGTCTGGATGTGGCGTTGCAGGCGGCGGTTCATGAGCGCCAGCTGGAATTCGTACTCAAAGTCCGAGGCGGCGCGCAACCCGCGCAGCAGGGCGCAGGCCCCGCGCTGGGCCGCGTATTCCACGGTGAGGCCCGAGAAAGGCTCCACCACGGCGCGCGGTTCATCCTTGAGTGCCTCCCGGGCCATTTCCACCCTTTCTTCATGGCTGAACAGGGGGAATTTGGGCGTGTTGTCCGCCACGGCCACAACAATTTGGTCAAAGACTTCGCAGCCGCGCCGGATAAGGCTCAGGTGCCCGTTGGTCAGCGGATCGAAAGTGCCGGGGTAGAGTGCTATTCTCATGGCAGTGTCCAGATGCATATGCGTGTCTGACCGAAGAGGCGTTCGGCCTCAAGAGTCCATTCTGCGGGCAGGTTTACCCGTGCGTCTTTTTCAATTTCAGCCGTTACAAATGCCCCCGGTGCGAGCCAGCGGCGCGTGGCCAGCAGCCTGAGCGCCGGGTCGGCAAGATTTTTGCGGTAGGGCGGATCCATAAAAATAAGCGAATACGGTTCCGCCGGGGGAGTTTTGAGCACACGCAGCACATCGTCGCTCACAATGCGGGCCTCATCCTCCACTCCAAGGGCGGCGATGTTGGCCTTGAGGCAGCGCACGGCCTGAGGGGCCATCTCTACCAGCAGGGCGTGCTCCGCCCCCCGGCTGATGGCCTCAAAGGCCAGGCTGCCGCTGCCCGCAAAGAGGTCGAGCACCCTTGCGCTGTACCAGTCCATACCGCGCGCGGCGAGCATGGAAAAAAGCGCCTCGCGCGTTTTGCCCATGGCGGGGCGGTAGCCCTCGCCTTCGACAGTCTTAAGGTTGCGTCCGCCAAGACGCCCCGAAATAATCCGCATGACGGCCTACATGCGCGAGAGCAGGCGGGTGAGGGCGTAATCCATCTTTTCCATGGCCTCCTGCAGCTCGGTTTGTTCCACCCACGGGCGGTCTTCAACATCGGCCATCTTGTCTTTGAACATGCCCCACTTGCGCTCCACTTCGTCCGTGAGGAACACCCAGTTGACGCGGGGATGGGCCTGGGTCTCGTGCTGCACGGTTTCGGTGAGCTGCGGCCCTTCAAGCACCATTTCTTCAAGATAGGTGGCAATAAGGGGGCGCTTGGCGAATTTTTGCTCAATAAGCTCGGCAAACACGTTCTGGGCTTTTGTTTCGCCGTGGGTCAGCACCACCTGCGCGCCGTTGCCGGTCAGCGGTTTGAGCCACTCAAGGAGCTGGCTTTGCCCTGCGTGGCCGGAAAAACCGTTGATGGTGAAAATACGGGCGGCAACTTCAACATCTTCGCCAAACAAAGTGATTTTTTTGGCTTTTTCCACCAGCTTGCGGCCCGGCGTGCCCACGCCCTGATAACCCACAAAAACAATGCTTGCGCCGGGTTTCCAGATATTGTGGCGCAGGTGGTGGCGCACACGGCCCGCGTTGCACATGCCGCTGGCCGAAATGACAATGGCAGGGCCCTTGTAGTCATTGATGGCCTGCGATTCGGCAGCAGAAAGCGTGTAGCGCAGGTTGGGCAGCGAGAAGGGATCATCGCCGCCGTTGAGCATTTTAAGCGCTTCATCGTCAAAAAGCTCACGGTTGCGCTCAAAAACTTCCGTGGCGCGGATGGCCAGTGGGCTGTCCACAAATACGGGCATATCCGCCGGCAGTTTGTTCTGCTTGGCGAGCATGTGCAGGCAATAGAGCACTTCCTGCGTGCGCTCCACGGCAAATGCCGGAATAATTACCTTCTCGCCCTTGCCGTAGCTGTAGGCAATGGCTTCGCCCAGTTCGTCCACGCTGAGGCTTTCGTCCTTGTGGTCACGGTCGCCGTAGGTGGATTCCATGAATACGTAGTCGGCCTTGGGCGGGGTTTCTGGGCTGCGCACAATGAGCGACTGCGGGCGGCCAATGTCGCCCGAAAATATGAGGCTGGTGGTTTTGCCGTCTTCATCGGCCTCAAGGCGCAAGGAGCCGGAACCAAGAATATGGCCAGCATCATAGTAGGTTACGCGAATGCCCGGAGCAGGTTCAAACACCTTGTGGTAATCAACAGTTTGAAAAAGGGTAACCGTTTTTTGGGCGTCCTCAACATTGTACAGGGCCGTGGGGGGATTTTTAAGCCCGCGCCGCTGGTATTTGCGCGCTTCCCACAGGGCTTCCATTTCCTGGATGTGGGCGCTGTCCTGCAACATGAGGTCCAGCAGTTCGCTGGTGGCCTTGGTGCAGAAAATGGGACCGGCAAAGCCCTCCTTGACCATCTTGGGCAGCAGGCCGGAGTGGTCAATGTGGGCGTGGGTAACAAGAATAAAGTCAATGGCGGTAGGCTGATAGAGTTCCGCTTCGCGGTTGCGGGCTTCAATGGCCTTGTTGCCCTGATGCATGCCGCAATCAATGCAAAAGCGCTTGCCAGCCGCCTCAACCATATAACATGAACCGGTCACGGTTTGCGCCGCACCCAGAAATTGTACTTTCATTTGTTCCTCCACTGAGGGTTGGCGGCTTGAGAGGCCGCAAGCCCCTTGCTGACCGCGATACAAGGCGGAAAAGACGCAAGGAGACTTTTTTCCATAGCCGCAAGCGCGCCCCAGCGTCAAGCAAGGGCCCAGTCGGCAATGTTCCCGCATTGCCTTTGGCCGAAGGCCCACATATACTGAAAGTTATGGGCCCGTACGGCGTCTTTTGCGTGCAGGCCTCCCCCCATACTTCAAGAGGAACAAGGAGCATTCATGCCTGAACTGCAACAGAACATGATTGACGATCTCACTTCCGTCACCACAGAATCCTGGCGCACCTTCCGCATCATGGCGGAAATGGTGGAGGCGCTTGATACGCTCAACGCGCTCAAGGTCAAATGCATATCCCTTTTTGGCACTGCGCGGTGCAAGCCGGATTCGCAGGAATATAAAGATGCTGAAAAAATTTCGCGCCTGCTCGTAGAAGCTGGATTTGGCATCATCAGCGGCGGCGGCCCCGGTATTATGGAAGCCGCCAACAAGGGCGCGTGCAAGGCAGGCGGAGTTTCCGTTGGCCTGCACATCCAGTTGCCGCATGAACAGGGTTGCAACCAGTATGTAAAAACACGCTGTAATTTCCGCTACTTTTTCATCCGCAAGTTCATGTTTGTCAAATATGCCATGGCCTACGTGGTTATGCCCGGCGGCATGGGGACCATTGATGAGCTTTCCGAGGCCTTTGTGCTGGCCCAGACCGGTCGCACACGGCCCTTTCCCATTATTCTGTACGATTCAAGCTACTGGAGCGGCCTGCTGGAATGGATGCGCAAGACCATGGCTGCGCGGGGCTTCATCAAAGAAGGTGAAATCAACAAACTCATTACGGTTTGCGACACGCCCGAAGAAGTGGTTGCCCAATTGTGCAGGGTAATTATTTAGTCGCCGTATGAATACGGATAGCTCTGACGCGCGGGCCTTTTCTCCTGCCGGGCCGTTAACGCCGCCCCCGCCGGGCCATACCTGGCAGGGGCTGATGCGGCTTGCTCTGGAAAAGGCCCGCGCCAGCGGCGCTGCGGGCGAGGTGCCCGTGGGCGCGCTGGTGGTGGCTCCGGATGGGCGCATTCTTGCCTGTTGCGGCAATGCGCCCATCGGCGGCAATGATCCCACCGCCCATGCCGAGGTGTTGGCGCTACGGGCCGCCGGGGCTGCGCTTGGCAACTACAGGCTCAACCAGTGCGTGCTGGTGGTGACGCTTGAACCCTGCGCCATGTGCGCCGCCGCCATAATCCATGCGCGCATTGCGGGGCTTGTGTACGGCGCAGCCGACCCCCTGGCCGGGGCGGTTGTTTCCCGCGCCGAATATTTTGACGCCCAGTGCGCCAATCACCGGGTATGGCACATGGGCGGCGTGCTTTCTGAGGAATGCGCCTCCTTGCTGCACGACTTTTTTGGCCAGCGGCGCGAGTAGGCTGGCATGTCGAAATAAAGCAGCGGCGGGGTCTGAATCCTGCATCCGCCGCACAACCTGCCACAGGAGCAGTATGCTCGAACTGACAGTTTTTATGAGCGGCGCGCTGGTCATGGTGCTTGAAATGGTCGGCGCGCGGGTATTGGCCCCGCATGTGGGAACATCTGCCGTAGTGTGGACAAGCCTTATAGGCGTGGTGCTGGCCTGCCTTGCCGTGGGTGCATGGGCAGGTGGGCGGCTGGCCGACAAAACCCTTTCCCGGCGCGGGCTGGCCTTGGCTCTGGCCGGGGCAGGCCTTGGCAGCGGGCTGACGGCTTTGTGCCATGAGGCCATCGGCCAATGGGTGACGGCTGCCGTGGGCAACCTGTATGCGGCGGCGGTTCTGGCGGCGGTGTGCATTTTTGCCCTGCCCGCCTTTTTTTTCGGCATGGTGACGCCTTATGCCATACGCCTGCGCATCGAGAGCGTGGATTCCTCAGGTGCAACCGTGGGCAGGCTTTACGCCCTTTCCACTGCTGGCAGTATTGTAGGAACCTTTCTGGGCGGCTTTATTCTCATATCCTTTTTGGGCAGCACGAGCATCTTGTGGGGTGTGGCTGCGGCCATGCTGGGGCTTTCGCTGTGCAACGGCGGGGGGCGGGTACGGTTGCGCGCCGTGCTGCTGGCTGTATGCGGGCTTATGGCTGTGGTGGCGGCAAGCTATGGCCGCTGGCAGGATGGCAGGGCCATGAGCCATCTCGTGGAAAGCCCCTATAACAGCATCCGCATTTTTGAAGGCGTAGACTGGGCGCAGAATGGCAGGCCCGTGCGCCTTATGGCTACTGACCCCGGTTACAGCCAGTCGGGCATGTATCTTGATGCCCCCAATGAACTGTATTTCCGGTACACCCAGTTTTACGCGCTGGGGCCGCATTTTACGCCCCATGCGAGTCGGGTGCTCATGCTTGGCGGCGGCGGATATTCTGTTCCCAAATGGTTGCTGGCTGATAATTCCCCTCTGGCAAAGCCCGAGACCGCGCGCGTGACAGTTGTGGAGCTTGACCCGGCCATGACGGAAACGGCCCGGCGCTGGTTTTCGCTGCGCGACGATCCCCGCCTGAGTGTGCGCCACGAGGATGCCAGGGCTTTTCTGAACCATCAGCGCGGTCAGTATGATCTGGTGTTTGTGGATGTTTTTAACTCGCACTACGCAGTGCCTTTCCAGATGGGAACGCGCGAGGCTGCCGCCGCTCTGCGGCGGGCGGTGGCTCCTGGCGGGGTTGTACTCATGAACGTTATTTCCGCGGTGGAAGGGCCGGATGGCCGCCTGTTTCAGGGGATTTTCAACGCGTTGCGGCAGTCTTTTGCCGAGGTGCAGGTGTATTGCGCTGGCGGCGAACCACCCGACAAACTGCAAAACCTTATGCTTGTCGCTTTTCCCGAGCAGCGGCCCGACAGCACCGCGGGCGCGCTGCCATCCCTAGCGGCGGCAGGCACAGAAAATGCTCCTTCAGGCGGTTTGCGCCTTGCCGACATGCTGGCAAGCAGGTACACGGGTGCAGACCCTTTTGCCACCCCGGCGCTTACGGATGATTTTGCCCCGGTGGAACGCTACACGCTGGTTTTGTTGCGTCAGTAGGCATACAGGCGGCAACGCTTGCAGAGGGCGGAGGAAAAAGCTATTCTGATGCCCTAACGTGAGGGAGGCGCATATGGACAATAGTGTTGTCAAACCCGTCAATCCCAATGACCTCGTGCTGGATATCGTTGGGAGAAAGTATGTAAGCGGCAGTTCTCTGACCACGGCGGAAGAACTGATGGCTCTTTCCGCTTCTGCTGGCGAGATGGCCAAAAATTATGGCCCCGGCCCCGCCGAGATGGTGTTGAAGAAGCCGGAACTGCCGGAAAACGTCAAAGGGATACTGGTCGAACACGCCGGGTAAGTTTTCTGTCAAAAGCGCTGTTGCCCGTCGGTGCCGGATGGCCGCAAGGCCCGGAAGGTAACGTTTGGCCTTTGCTTGCCGTTACTACGTTAATTATGCCTACTTTGGGGGCTTTTTTTGAACGAAACAATTGATGATCTCACAGTGCAGTTTGAGGAAAACGGTCAGGTGATCGTTAACGAACTGGACAAGGTTGTGCTGAGCAAGGGCGCGTGGACTACCATTCTTTTTCGCTACCAGCAGTGGCAGCCGGAAAAAGACTGTTTTGGCCCGGACATGTACGTTATCCGCCGCTACAAAAAGGCGGGGGGCGAATACCGCCAGCAGTCCAAATTCAACATTTCCAGCGCGGATCAGGCCCGCAAGATTGTTGACGCCCTGAGTTCCTGGATCAATTAGAAAAACCACGGCAGAGCGGGCAGTTACAGCTTTTACAAATACACTCCGCGTTAGACCGGGGAAAGCGCACGCCTGGGCGGTGAACCTTTTACACCGCCGCTTGCAGTGTATTTACCCAGCTATGCCATCTGGCAAAGGCCGACTCTCTCCCGAGTGTCGGCTTTTTTTGTGGAGCAAGGTTGAGGTTGGCAGTACAAAAGCCTGTTCGGGGGCTTTTGTACTGCCATGCGCAGGAAGCGCCCTGGTTTATCAGGGCGCTTCGCGCAGGAGGAGGGAAGGGGATACGCCCATGTGGCAGCATCGGCGTATACGCAGCTGTGGCTGCGGAGACAATGGTTGCGGCGTAGTTGCGGCCTTTCCGCTACCATTATGTATGTTGAAACATATCGGGGGGGGCGTTAGCTTTGCGTTAAGGATTATCGGCAGTCTGCTGTTGCAGAAGCATGTCGGTTGGCGGGCAGGCAATACACTGCAAAAACTCCCTGCCAAGCTTCGTTGAAAAAATCGGATTGCTGTATGGGCATAGCGGTACCGAATTTTAGCGGGTATTCCTTATCCAAAAAATATAGTATACCCGCATTTCGTGCCAAACAAAATTGAGAAAGCTGAAGTTTGGCAAAAAACACTGTGAGCAGGTAGGGAAATGCGGTGCCGCCAGCGGGCAGGCCCAGTTTTTTGCTTGAAAAAAATAATATCTATTGACATTGAAAATGCCCCAAACTATGTTCGGGCAATCACTGATTGGGTATAGTAAATTTTTTTGCAGAGGCTTTACATGGGTAAGGCTCCAAGCGGAAAGTCTACCTCCCGTAATCTCTGGAGTCCTTATGGCTACTTCTATCTACGTCGGCAATCTGCCCTGGTCCGCCACTCAGGAAGGCGTTGAATCCCTGTTCAGCCCCTACGGCGAAGTTCTTTCCGTGAAGCTCGTTTCCGACCGCGAAACCGGCCGCGCCCGTGGCTTTGGCTTTGTGGAAATGGAAGACGCCGATGCCATCAACGCCATTGCCGCTCTTGACGGCAAGGAATTTGACGGCCGCGCCCTTCGCATCAACAAGGCTGAGCCCAAAAAGCCCGCCCCCCGTCGCTGGTAAGTCGACCAAATTCGCTTGATATGGAAGGCCGCGAGAAATCGCGGCCTTCTTTTGTCTCAAGCAGTGTTAACGAACAGAGCTGTGTGCCCGGCTGTTGCGCAGGGAAAAGGACGGCATGGGCAATGCCAAAGGAACAGCAGCCCCCGAGTCAGCCTTCATATCGGCTCATGCGGTAGCCGATGCCCACATGGGTGCGGATGCAATCACATTGCGGCGAGGCGGCCTCCAGTTTTTTGCGCAGTGTTGCCATGAACACGCGCAATGAAGGAAGCGACTGCGGCAGGGCACTGCCCCAAACGGCCTGCAGGATTGTTTTGTGCGTAAGCACCTTGCCCACATTGTTTGCCAGCAGGCACAGCAACTTGTATTCCATGGGCGCAAGATGCACCTGTTGCCCGGCAACGCTCACGCAGCCTGCGGCAAAATCAATACGCAGATCGCCATTTTCAAAGCTGCTTTCGTTGCGGCCCATGTGCCCGCGTTCATAACGAACGCGCCGCAGGGCGGCACGCAGCCGGGCCAGCAATTCATCAACGCTGAAAGGTTTGGTAAGGTAGTCGTCCGCGCCTGCATCCAGCGCGGCCACCTTGTCGTCATCTTCGGTTCGGGCGCTCAGCACAATGATGGGCAGCATGGACCACTGGCGCACCGCCCGGATGATCTCCACTCCGTCCATATCCGGCAGGCCCAGATCAAGCAGTATGACGTCGGGATTTGCCCGCGAAGCCTCTGCAAGGGCCTCGCGCCCGGTGGCGGCGGTCAGAAAGGATATGCCGTGGCTCTCAAGCGTGGTGGTCACAAGCGCGCGGATGACCTTGTCGTCTTCCACCACAAGAATACGCTCGGGGACGCCGTTGGCGTTCTGCTCAGCGGGGGGCGCTGCTGGCGAATTTAGCGGCATGGATACTCCTTCTGTCAGGCCGGGAGGGTGAACTCTTCCGTCTCGCGCGGCAAGGTCATGGAAAAAACCGCGCCATGCGGCGTGTTGTCAAATACCTCTATGCTTCCGCCGTGGGCCTGCACAATGCTGCGGCACAAGGCCAGCCCAAGCCCCATGCCTCTGCGGCCATCGCCATTTTTTATGGCTGCGGAGTGGAACATGTCAAAAATGCGGTTCTGTTCCGCTTTTGAAATTCCAGGGCCATTGTCGGCAACTTCCAGCCTGACCCACGGGCCGTCAGCCCTCGCACGTATGCGAATGGCTGTTCCCTCTGGCGTATGTTTGACGGCGTTGTCCAGCAGGTTGACCAGCACCTGCACCATGAGCCGTGCGTCCATGCGGGCCATGAGCAGGCTTTCGGGCATTTCCGCGCGCAGATCGTGGTGCGCTGCACGGCGGCTGGTGATCTGCACGGCTTCGGCAATAACATCTTCAAGCAGTTCCGGTTCAAGGCGAAGGGTAAAATCCTGCTGCTCAAGACGGGTGAGGGCCAGCAGGTTTTCCACCATGCCCACAAGGTAGCGGGCTTCTTCCTCAATGGCGGAAGCAAGGGCCACATTGCGTTCCGGCGAGCCGGAGCCGCCCTGCCCGGCGAGGATGGCGGCATTGCCGCAGATGCCGGTGAGCGGCGTGCGCAGATCGTGCGAGATGGAGCGCAGTACATCGGCGCGCAGTTTTTCCTGCTGTGCACGTACGGCAATGCTGGCGTTGGCCTGCGTGAGCCGTTCCTTCTCCAGTGCCAGCGCGCATTCCCCTGCCAGGGCCAGAACAAGGTTTTTGCTGTTGGCATCGGCAAGCGGAGTCGTGCGACCCGGCAGAACGTGCAGTTCGGCCACGGCGAGCACGGCAGACTGACTGCTGATGGGGATAAAGCTGTGCCGCGATCCGGGCAGGGAATCTGTTCCCGCGCCAGCAGGGCGGTTATTCTTGGCAACCCATTGCGCAACGCCCAGTTCATCCTTTGGCGTGCTTTTGCTGTGCCGGGAGGCAGCTCGTGGGCTGCCCGACCCCTGCATTTTGTCAGCCCGGTAGGGAAAAACGGGTCGGGTTTCAAGCAGGCCTTGTCGCACGGAATAGAGCGTTGTTTCACACCCCAGCAGGGTGCCGAGCTGGCGGGCAGTTTCCAGCAGAATGGCTGGTTCGTCCTTGGCTTTTTGCAGGCGGCGGCTGTTGCCCAGCAGCAGCTCCGTATGCAGCGCCCGCACCGCGCTTTGCCGCGCCTGCATGCGAGCCCGCCCCGTGATGGCGCTGGTGGCGGCGGAAACCAGCAGCATCGCGCAAAAAAGCCCCACATACTCTGTATCGTAAACGGTAAAGCTGAAACGAGGCTCAACAAACAGAAAATCGAAAAGGCCCACCCCGGCTACAGAGGCCGCCACGCCGTACCATGGCCCGGTGGTGAGGATGGAAACACCCAACACTCCCAGCATGTACAGACCCGCAATGCCGCCATTGGGCATGCCCAGCGAGAACATGAGCAAACCTGCGACGCTGCATACGGCCATGATCGCAGTTGTGGCGCACCATTGCCGCCAGGAGCGGGGGGCTGTGCCCCGCAAGGCTCTGAGCGCCGCAAACAACGGCCCGGTATGTCCGGGCGCTCTGCCCACGGGCACGGCATCGGGGATGATGTAGGTTTCCATTTCCGGCGCAAGTTCGGCAAGGCGTTCCACCAGCGTTTTGCTCTTGCGGAACAGCCATCCGCCAGCCGGGGAGCGGCCCACCACAATCTTGCTCACCCCGCTCATGCGCGCGTATTCCGCTATCTGGGCGGGAACATCCTCGCCATGCAGAGTTACGATAACCGCACCCAGATCTTCCGCCAGCTTCAGGTTGTCGCGCAGGGTGTCGCGGCTTTTGGCGTCACTGCGGCGCGGCGCGGTGTTTTGCACAAAAAGGGCGGTGAAATCAGCCCGAAAGGCCTCCACCATGCGCGCGGCGGTGCGGATAACCCTTGCATTGCTGGGCGCGCCTGAAAGGCAGATGAGAATGTGCTCCTTGATCTGCCGCCCTGCTTCCTGCCCTCCGGCAGTGGCGGATGCCCGCCGGTTGACGCGGTCGGCCATGCGGCGCAGGGCAATCTCCCGCAAAGCGATGAGATTCGCGGGCAGAAAAAAGTGCCCCAGCGCCCGCTGCGCCTGAGCCTCGGCGTATATCTTGCCTTCGCGCAGGCGGGATACAAGCTCGTCTGGCTCCAGATCAACCAGTTCCACCTGATCGGCCCCGTCAAACACGCTGTCGGGTATGCGCTCGCGCACCACTACTCCGGTCATGGCGGCAATCACATCGTTGAGGCTTTCCAGATGCTGCACGTTAACCGTGGTCCATACGGATATGCCCGCCTGGAGCAGCTCCTCCACATCCTGAAAGCGCTTGAGGTTGCGGCAGCCCTGGGCGTTGGAGTGGGCAAGCTCGTCCACAAGGGCGATTTCCGGCTTGCGGGCCAGCACGGCATCCACATCAAGTTCGTTGAGCGTGATGCCCCTGTGCTCGATCCGCAGGGGCGGCACGGCCTCAAGACCTGGCAGCAGGGCCGCTGTTTCCGGCCTTGGGTGCGGCTCCACATAGCCCACAACAATGCTGTGCCCCTGCTCCTGAGCGGCGTGGGCCGCTCGCAGCATGGAATATGTCTTGCCCACGCCAGCCGCATAGCCAAAAAATATTTTGAGCAAGCCTCTGGGCGATGGGCGTGACGGCGCACCTGCCTCGCCAGCAAGGGGCTTGCCGCCCGGAGCCGCCTGTTGCAACTGGGCAAGCAGGGCATCGGGGGATGGACGTTTGTAGCTGTCTGTCATGGTTGTTCTCAGGTTCGTATGCCGCGCGGCATTCAGCGGGGAGCCGCGTCCGAGGCCCCTGAAACCCCGTGCCCGTTGGGCAGCAGGCCTTCCAGCGCCAGATTGACTTCAAGCACGTTGACCCGCGCCTCGCCCAGCAGCCCCAGGGTGCGGCCTTGCGTATACATGGCGATGGTGCGGCGCACTTCCGCAGCCGTAAAACCTGTGGCGCGGGCCAGTCGCTCCACCTGAAATTCTGCGGCGGCTGGCGAAATATGCGGATCAAGCCCGCTGCCTGATTCCGTCAGCAGATCCACTGGAATGGGCTGGCCGGATTTTTCCGGATGCGCCAGCCGGATGCGTGCCGCGCGCTCCCGCAACGTTGTAGCGTATGCGGCTGTGGCAGGGCTTTTGTTGCTTGGCCCGGCGTAGAGCAGTGGCCTGCCGTTGTCGGTATAGGTGGCGGTGTCTGCACTCACGGGGCGCCCCCACAGGTGGTTGGCGGCTGTGAAGGGCTGCCCTAGCAATGTGCTGTACTGCCTGCCCTTGGCGGTAATGATACTGCCTTCGGCCTGAAAGGGAAACAGCGCCTTGCCCGTCAGGGTGAGCGCGCCGGTATAGACGCAGGTGAGGGCCGTCATGATGCACAGAAAAACCAGAGAACGGCGCAGCAATATTGTGATGGACATGATGCTTCTCCTCAGGCCAGCCCAAGGCCGACCAGGCAGAGGTCAATAAGTTTGATGGCGACAAAGGGGGCCGCGAGCCCGCCAAGGCCGTAGATAAAGAGGTTGCGGCGCAATAGCAGTTCGGAGCTTTCCTCCCGGTAGGGCACGCCGCGCAAAGCCAGTGGAATGAGGGCCACAATGATGAGGGCATTGTATATGGTGGCCGCCAGTATGGCGCTCTGCGGGCTGTGCAGGCCCATGATGTTGAGTGCGGCAAGGCCGGGGTACAGGCCCATGAACAGGGCCGGGATGATGGCAAAGTATTTTGCCGCATCATTGGCAAGGGAAAATGTGGTGAGGCTGCCGCGCGTCATGAGCAACTGCTTGCCGATGCGCACGATATCCAGCAGCTTGGTGGGCGAAGAATCCAGATCGACCATGTTGCCCGCTTCCTTGGCGGCCTGCGTGCCCGTGTTCATGGCAACCGCCACATCCGCCTGCGCCAGAGCCGGGGCATCGTTGGTGCCGTCGCCCGTCATGGCTACCAGATGCCCCTTGGCCTGATAGTCCCTGATAAGGTTCAGCTTGGTCTCCGGCGTGGCCTCGGCCAGAAAGTCGTCCACCCCGGCCTCGGCGGCAATGGCGGCGGCAGTAAGCGGATTGTCGCCCGTGATCATGACTGTCCTGATGCCCATGCGGCGCAGTTCGCCAAATTTTTCGCGCACGCCGTCCTTGATGACGTCCTTGAGGTGGATCACGCCAAGCACTGCGGCATCGCGGGCAACCACAAGGGGCGTGCCGCCCTGGCGGGCAATGCTTTGCACCACTTCATCGCACTGGGTGCTCAAATGTCCGCCAAGCTGCTCCGCAAAAGCCCGCACGGCGTCTGCCGCGCCTTTACGTATGGAGGAGCCCGACGCGTCAACACCGCTCATGCGGGTATGCGCGGAAAAGGGAACAAAGACTGTATTCGTTTCAGGGAGTGTTGCGTCGCCCTGCGGGAACAGGCTGTTTGCCAGTTGCACAATGCTGCGGCCCTCGGGGGTTTCGTCCGCAAGCGAGGCAAGGCGGGCGGCCTCCGCCAGCTCCTGCCCGGCGTGCCCGTCCACAGGTATAAAGCTGACGGCCAGCCGGTTGCCAAGGGTTATGGTGCCTGTCTTGTCGAGCAGGAGCACATCCACATCGCCAGCAGCTTCAATGGCGCGTCCACTCATGGCAAGTACGTTGGCCTGATTGAGGCGGCTCATGCCTGCAATGCCTATGGACGAAAGCAACGCGCCGATGGTGGTTGGGGCCAGGCAGACAAAGAGCGCCACCAGCGAGGTAACGTCCGCCGGGTTTGCCGCATGGTTCTGATCTGCCGCAAAGCGGGCAAAGCACCACAGTGTGCCCGTGACCAGCAGAAAAATGACCGTAAGCGCCACCAGCAGGATATTCAGGGCTATTTCGTTGGGGGTTTTCTGGCGGGCGGCCCCTTCGACCATGGCGATCATTTTGTCCAGAAAGCTGCGTCCAACCTCGCTGGTAACGCGCAGCACCAGCCAGTCGGAAAGCACCGTGGTGCCGCCGGTGACGGCGCTGCGGTCGCCGCCGCTCTCCCGGATGACCGGGGCGGATTCGCCCGTGATGGCGCTTTCATCCACAGAAGCGGCCCCTTCTACCACATCGCCGTCGGCAGGGATCATCTCGCCTGCCAGCACAAGCACGTGGTCGCCGGGTTTCAGCTCGGTGGAGGAGGTCATCACAAAGGCATCGTGCTGCGCAGGGTCCGACAGCTTGCGGGCGTCAACACTCTTGCGCGATTTGCGCAGGCTGTCGGCCTGCGCCTTGCCCCGGCCTTCGGCAATGGCTTCCGCAAAGTTGGCAAAGAGCACCGTGAACCAGAGTATGGCGGCGATCGCCCAGGCAAAAGCACTTTGGTTTGCAAGGGCGGGCATCAATCCCCACGCCCCTGCCAGAGCAAGGGCCGTAGTCATGATGGCGGAAAGATATACGGTGAACATGACAAAATTGCGCACCTGAATGTGCGGGGCCAGCTTGATGAACGAGTCGCCAAGGGCCCGCCGGAGCATCCGGGTGTTGCGCGGGGCATGTGCAGTTTTGGCTGACATGGCTGTATCCTTTATTATTGAGCGCGCTAATTAACGCGCCATTTGCAGATGTTCGGCCACGGGGCCAAGAGCCAGAGCGGGGAAGAAACTCAGAGCGCCCACCAGAAGCACCACAAATATGAGCAGAAAAACAAACATGCCGTTGCTGGTGGAGAGCGTGCCGGAACTTGCAGCCACGGTCTTTTTGCCCGCCATGCTCTCAGCGGCGGCAAGGATGGCTGCCACGGGCACAAAGCGCCCGGCAAGCATGAGCGCGCTTAGCAGCACATTCAGAAAAGGCGTGTTGGCATTCAGCCCGGCAAAGGCGGAACCGTTGTTTGCCCCGGCGGAGGTGGCGGCATAGAGTATCTCGCTGAAGCCGTGGGGCAGGGCGTTGTTCAGGCTTTCCACAACCTGCGGAACAAGGCTCATCAGACCTGCCCCGATCAGGATTGCTACCGGCGTGGTCAGGCAGACCACAACGGCCATCTTCATTTCAAAGGGGTCCACCTTTTTGCCCAGATATTCGGGGGTGCGGCCCACCATCAGGCCAGCCATGAAGACGGTCAGCAGCACAAAGGCCAGCATGCCGTACAGGCCACTGCCTACGCCGCCAAAAACAACTTCGCCCAACTGCATGAGCACCATGGGGACCAGCCCGCCCAACGGCGTGAGGCTGTCGTGCATGGCGTTGACCGAACCATTGGAAGCGGCGGTTGTGGCGGCTGCCCAGATGGCACTATTGGTTATGCCGAAGCGCGCTTCTTTGCCTTCCATATTGCCCCCGGCCTGAGCCAGCAGGCCGCTGCGGGCCGCAAGATATGTCTGCCCGGTCTGGGCCAGTTGCGGGGTGGCGCTCTGCTCTGCCCAGGCAGTGAAGCCGATGGCGGCGGTCAGCAGCAGGGTCATGGTGATGAATATGGCTACGCCCTGACGCATGTCCTTGATCTGCCTGCCAAAGGTGAAGCACAGCCCTGCGGGAATGAGCAGCAGGGCCAGCATTTCCAGCATATTTGCAAGGGGCGTGGGGTTTTCGTGCGGGTGGGCGGAATTGACGCCGTTGTAGCCGCCGCCATTGGTGCCAAGCTGCTTGGGCGCAACCTGCGAAGCCTGCGGCCCCAAGGGGACCACCTGTTCCGTAACGGTGGCCCCGTCTTCAGTTGTAAGCGGCTCAAGCAGGGCCACGGTTTTGTACGGTGAAAAATTCTGCGGCACGCCCTGCCAGATGAGCAGCAGCGAAAGCACCAGGGAAAGCGGCACAAGAATGTACAGAGTGGCGCGGGTGGCATCTGCCCAGAAGTTGCCAAGACCTGAAACGGCTGGCGTGGCGGAAGCATCTGCCCCGCCGGATGTTTCTGTTTTTCGCGTGCGTAGCCCCCGGATTAAGGCGAACAGCACCGCAATGCCCACAGCGGCAGAAACGAAATTCTGCACCGTAAGCCCTGCCATCTGGGCCAGATAGCCCATGGCGTTTTCGCCCGAGTATGCCTGCCAGTTGGTATTGGTGACAAAGCTCACCGCCGTGTTCAGAGCCAGATCCCAGCTTGTACCTGCGATGCCCTGCGGATTTAGGGGCAGGCTGCCCTGCGCCATGAGCAGCAGCATAAGTGCCGCAATGCTCACGGCACTGAAAGCAAGCACGCAGCCAAGATAACGCTTCCAGCCCATCTGTTCCGCCGGGTTGATGCCCAAGACGCGGTACAGGCCGCGCTCGCATGGGGCCAGCACCTTTTGCAGCCAGAACGGTTCGCCGTCCATGACCTTGCCCATGTAAATGCCCAACGGCCATGCCAGCAGGGCGAGCAGTGTGATGTACAGCAGGCATTGCCCGATCATGTTTTCCATAACGTCCTCCTGTGGGGATTGAACCTTGCCCACGGGAACACGGTATGAAAAAGCGCATAAAATGGGTGTTAAACTTGGGCCGGGAGTATAAAATTTGTATTAAGGCCGATGGTTGTTTTCGTTGTCAACACGCTTGACATTGTTCAATTGGTGTTGAATGATTGTCCAATGGAAACAAAAAAAGCTACCCAGGTGTTTGAAGCCCTTACGTCCGAGGCGCGCCTTTGCATTTTTCGCCTGCTTGTCAAGCATGCCCCTGACGGTCTGGTGGCGGGGGAGCTTTCACGCCTGGCGGATATCCCCAAGACCAATCTTTCTTTTCATCTGAAAACCCTTGTTCACAGCGGGCTTGCCAGTATGGAGCGCGAGGGGCGCAACACGCGCTACCGGGCAAACATCCCCTTGATGCTTGAAACAATATCCTATCTGACCGCCGAGTGCTGCTCTGGCCATCCCGAACAGTGCAGGGCGTATCGCCGTGAGAGTGGCGTAAATGCGGTGTTTCTGCCCGACTGTTGCGGGGACAATGCCCCTGATCCAGAGGGCAGCCTTGAGTGACCCTGGAAAAGGTGCCCCTAAATGAGGGGGCGGCATGAATGCAACTCCAGTGCTGACGGCGGTGTTTTGAACCTCTTCTTTGAACCCCATACCAGAGGCAACTATGAACATCCTTTTTTTGTGCACGGGCAATTCCTGCCGTTCGATCATTGCCGAGGCTCTTTTCCGGTCTATGGCCCCGGTTGGGGTTACAGCGCGGAGTGCGGGCAGCAAGCCTGCGGGCTATGTGCACCCCCGCGCTCTTGAGGCTCTGGCCGAGGCCGGAATTTCCACCGAAGGCCTTGCAAGCAAATCATGGGATGATTTGCCGGAAAAACCCTCGGTGGTCATAACCCTGTGCGCCGATGCGGCGGGTGAAGCCTGCCCGGTGTATTTTGGGTCTGTAGTGCGCAGCCACTGGGGTATGCCTGACCCTGCCAAGGTGCTGGGGGATGAGGCCACAATCAGGGCTGCCTTTGCCGAAACGCTGGAGGTTCTGCGCAGGCGCGTAACAGCCCTGGCGCAGAAGCTGGAGGCCAACCCAGCAATGGATGCAGGCACCTTGCAGAGCACTCTTGACGGCATTGCCGCGCACTAAGGGGTAGAAATTATGAGTCAGTCAACTTTGCAGCGACTTTCATTTCTCGACAGGTTCCTGACCCTGTGGATTTTTCTCGCCATGTTTGCGGGCGTGGGGCTTGGCTGGGCTACGCCGGGTGTAAAGAACGTCATCAACTTTTTTCAGGTGGGCACCACCAATATTCCCATTGCCATCGGTCTTATCCTGATGATGTACCCGCCGCTGGCGAAAGTGAAATACGAGCAGCTTGGCCGGGTGTTTCGCGATAAAAAGGTTTTGCTGCTTTCGCTGGTGCAAAACTGGGTGATCGGCCCGATTCTTATGTTCTTGCTGGCGATAGCCTTTCTTTCCGGCAACAACAGCTACATGGTGGGACTCATACTGATCGGCCTTGCCCGGTGCATTGCCATGGTCATCGTGTGGAATGACCTTGCCGGGGGCGACAGGGAATATTGCGCGGGGCTTGTGGCCTTTAACGCCATATTTCAGGTGCTGTTTTTTTCCGTCTACGCCTATGTGTTCATCACCGTGCTGCCCGGCTGGCTTGGCCTTTCGGGCGCGGTGGTGGATGTGAGAATGGGGCAGATTGCCGAAAGCGTGTTTATTTACCTTGGCATTCCCTTTATCGGGGGCGTTGTTTCCCGCTTCTACGGACTCAAGGTCAAGGGGCTGGACTGGTACGAGAATGTTTTTATTCCCCGCATCAGCCCCTGGACGTTGCGGGCGCTGCTGTTCACCATTGTTGTGATGTTCTCCCTCAAGGGCGAGTACATTGTGCAGTTGCCCATGGATGTGGTGAAGGTTGCCGTCCCCCTGCTGATTTACTTTCTCGTGATGTTCTTGCTTTCATTTTACCTCTCATGGCGGGCAGGGGCGAACTACGAGCAATCGGCAACGTTGTCGTTCACCGCTGCGTCCAACAACTTTGAGCTTGCCATTGCCGTAGCCATCGCCGTTTTCGGCCTCAATTCCGGCGAGGCCTTTGTGGCGGTTATCGGCCCTTTGGTGGAAGTTCCGGTGCTGATCGCCCTTGTGAATGTGGCCCTGTATATTCGCCGCAAGTATTTTGTCGGGCGGGAAGCGGCCTGAGCGGCCTTGCACGGGAATTTCTACTGATCTGGCTGAAAAACATGCCCATAATTGAAGAAGGCCGCCCAAAAGGCGGCCTTCTTTGTGTTACCTGAGTAATGGCAAATTTGATGTATTTTTTGCTTTTCGGTGTTTTAACACTGCGCTCTTTGCCCTGCTGCTTCACCGCCTGCTGCTTTTAGGCAGGTTGAAAATAATGGTCAACCCCTTGGGAAGAGGCTCTGGCGGCGGGAGCCGTACGCCGCTTCTCTGGGTTCGCACGATGGCGTTCTGGGCGGAGTTGTCAAAATACTTGTTTCCGGAGCTTTTTATAAGCTTGTATGCTACAATTTCTCCGTCTGGCGAGACATCCACATCTATTGTGCAAGCCATAGATTCATCCAGTGGTGATGAAAATGCCCAATACTGGCGCACAGTCTCCATAAAATTATGAATATAACTTTCAGTTGGCGACATTTTTCTGGTTGCTGCAATAGAATGGACCTCTTTTTTCGCAGGTTCTGAAGGGGAAGTTGAATCAATTGTGCAGGAACATATGAGCAGTATAGTTAAGGAAATAAGGAATAATAATTTGTTATTATGTGCATGCATTTGAATTTTTCCATAAACCAAGGTTATAAAGTGATTATTTGCCAAGGAACACACACATCCTTCTTTATCAGCCTACGCCTGCCTCTCATTTTTCGATAGCCCTCAGCAATAGCCACGCTTGTTGGGAGTTTCATGCATCCTCCTAATTTTCCAGAAAAATAGTCCCTGCCACAAGTCGCAGGGAGGTATGCATATGCGCGCAATAAAATACTTAGTTAGTAGGTATTAAATGATATATGTCCATTTTTATTGACATAAATAGTGCAGTTGAAAATTAGCTGTGGTAGTAAGCAAATAATACCATCTTACTATGATATCGGCGCGCAATGATTGTGGCTGGTTGTAGTAGGGAAACCTTTTTATGGCGCACTGCTATATACTTTATTTGGGGTTAATTGCATGAAAAAACTGCTTATTCTTGGTGCTGGCGCTGGCGGAACCATGATCGCCACGAAAATGAGAAAGCTCTTGAGTGAAAGAGAATGGGAAATAACGCTGATTGACCGGGATCCCGTCCATCACTATCAGCCCGGCTGGCTCCTGATTCCGTTTGGAGTTGATACGCCGCAGGGTTGCGTTCGTCCCAAAAAGGATTTTATCAGCCGCGGAGTTAACTTTGTGATTGATACGATCACCGCTGTTGATCCTATCCAGCGAAAGGTTGAATGCAAAAACAGCACCCACACCTATGACTGGATTGTTGTTGCCTCTGGCGCAAGAATCGCTCCCGATGAAGTGCCCGGCCTTCTGGACGACTGGGGCGGCAAAATCCACAACTTCTACACCCATGACGGCGCTGCGGCGCTTGGCGACAAGCTGAAGCACTTCAAAAAGGGTCGGCTTGTTCTCCACATTTGCGAAACTCCCATCAAGTGCCCGGTCGCGCCTCTGGAATTTGTGTACATGGCCGACTGGTACCTGCAAAAAATGGGCGTGCGCAAAGATGTGGAGATTGAGCTTGTCACGCCGCTTACGGGTGCCTTCACCAAGCCTGTGGCAAACAACATTCTTGGCGCGCTGTGCGAGCAGAAAGGCATCAAGGTCACAACCAACTGGACTGTGGACAGCGTAGAAGCCGACCGCGCCGTGATCTCTTCCGTCACTGGCGATGAAATCCCCTACGACCTGCTGGTGAGCATTCCCCCGAACCTTGGGCAGGAATTCCTTATCGAATCTGAAGTCTCCGACGTGACCGGCTTTATTGATACGGACAAGGAACTGCTGAAGTCCAAGAAGTTCGAGAACATGTACATCATCGGCGACGCAACAAACGTCCCCGCGTCAAAGGCCGGGTCTGTGGCCCACTTTGAAGCGGACGTGATCGCCCAGAACCTGATGGCCGACATTGAAGGCACCGACAACTATTACAGGTTTGACGGCCACACCAACTGCTTTATCGTCACAGGTTTTGAAAAGGCCTCGCTCATCGACTTCAGCTACGCTGTGGAACCCCTGCCGGGCATGTTCCCGCTGCCTGGCGTTGGCCCCTTTGAGCTGCTGGGCGAAAGCCACATCAACTATTGGGGTAAGCTCATGTTCAAGTGGGTGTATTACAACCTTATGCTGAAAGGCCATGAGCTCCCGTTTGAACCCAATATGTATCTTGCAGGGAAAGATACCTCCTTGCTGAGAAGCAAGTAGACCGGAGGGATCATATGACACCTGAAGATAAAATTCTTGAGCGGCTGGAAGCCATTGAAGGCAGGCTCAGCGACCTTCAAGCGAGCAAGGAAAGCAGCAACATGCTGCTGAGCGAGCTGACGCCCATTGGAAACCATGCCTTCCGCCTTATTGTTGAAGAGATGGAAACCCTCAACGGCAGGGTCACGCTTGACGACATTCTGGATCTGGGCCGAAAGGGCTTGCTGACTGTTCCCAGGCTTACGTGGCTGCTCGACCAGCTCGAGAACGCCACCGATCTGTGGAAGATTCTGCACCCTGCGTTTGCGCCGACCTTTCCGCACATCATTGAAAAAATGGGCGAGTGGGAAAAGGATGGCGTGTTTGAAAAGATGTCTGCGCTTAAAAACGCCGGTGGCAACCTGCTTGGCTCCATGAGCCCGGAAGACATTGCCAAAACAGGCGAGGGCCTGGCCTTTTTGATCAGCCAGTTGCAGCGCCTTGCCGACCCCGACCTGCAAGCCAAGATCACGAACCTGATCGGCATGTTGGGCGAGATCGACACTGCCAACGTGAAGCCCACGGGCGTTTTTGGCCTTATTGGCGCTCTTGGCAGCGCGGAAGGCAAACAGACTCTGGGCCTGCTTGCCGAACTGATAAAAGTAGCAGGCAAGTTCACGGGCCAGAGCGCGTCCAAATAACCGAAAGGATACATGGACGGATTCCCCGGAACTGCCCGTTTATAAAGTCAAAGCCCGCCGAAGTTGCAGAACTTCGGCGGGCTTTTGCGTGAAGGTTCTTGGTGTGCCACCACTTGAAAGCCAAGTTATGCGCTACGCGATCAGAGATTCATCAAGAGGCAGTATCGGTGGTCAAAAAAAGCATGGCTGACAGCGGCTGTGCAACCTGTTATTGTCATCCCAAGAAAAATTATGCGTAATCACCTGACCCGCCAACAACTCGAAGGCCTGACCCTGTGCTGGGAACAGTGGGAGGCCGAGGCCGCAACCCGCACGCAAAAAAACATGCGTGCGCGTCTGCACCTGATTTTTTTACTGATGCGCTACGGCGGCTTGCGGCTGGGCGAAGTGCTGGCGCTGGAGCCTCGTTCATCCATCGATACCGTCACGGGCATGCTGCGCGTTTCTGGTTCCAACGCGCGCGAAATTCTGCTGCCTGTGAGCGCCATGCGCAATATCCGGCGCATTCTTGGCCTGCCGCAGGCGGCCGAGCCGGATTTTTTACAATTTGACCAGAGCTTTCTGCGCAAGAAATTTTACGCCGTGGGCAGCCTGATGGACCTGCCTTCTGCCTGCGTGGGGCCTCGCGCCATACGTTATTCGCGCGGGCTTGAACTGCTGGAACTGCACGTGCCCATGCCGCTGGTGCTCAAATTTCTTGGGCAGCAGGATGCTGACCAACTGCTGGCCTTTCTGAACTTTTCTGACGGCGAGGCGCGCAAGCTGCTCACCTCGCAGGCTCAAGGAAAAGACACCTCGGCAAGCGCCTGCCACGGCGGCGAGGCCGATGACGGAACCAATCTTTTTTGGGGCATTGTTACCCGCATATTTACCGGCATGCGCAAGGTATATGTGGAGATAACCACTTTTTCAGATTTCAGGCTCGCGGCGGCCTGCACACCGGAAGAAGCCGCCCTGCACGAAGTGCACGAAAATCAGGTGCTGAGCGTGCGGGTAGACCCGGAGCGCATAGTCCTGAGCCCTGAAAAATCGTCCATGAGCCTTGCCAACTGCGTCAAGGGCGTGGTGGACAGTCTGCACTCGGACATGGTGGAAACCTTTGTCTGCGTTGGTTTGCCAGACGGCACAACCCTGCGGGCAACGGTAGACACCTGCACGCTGGACAACATGCATCTGCGTGACGGCAAAAAGGTGTATGCCCATTTTGCCTCCAGTGCCGTTCGGCTGGTGGCCGAGTAGTTTTTGTTTCTGATATCGGCTGCGGCCCGCATGGAGCCGATTTGTTGCCGCCCTGTTTTGGCCTTCTTTTGCAATCTTTTATGCCCCGCTTTTTCATGATAGCGTGATTAACGTCGCGCTGAACAGAGTTGGTCTTTCAAGATTACCTCTTCAAAAGGAGTCTGATCCATGTTCCGTTTACCCCGTTTTCTGCTCCTGGCCTGCGCCGCGGGCTACATGGCCTGCGCCGCGCCAGTTCTGGCCGCCGATACTCTCATGATGGCAACCACCACCAGCACGCAGGATTCCGGCCTGCTCGAATATCTGGAGCCTGTCTTCAAGCAGGAAACCGGCATTGAGCTGAAGTGGGTTGCCGTGGGCACCGGCAAAGCCCTTGAAATCGCCAAAAATTGCGATGCCGACGTGCTGCTGGTGCATGCGCCTTCGGCTGAGCTTGAATTCGTCAAGGCCGGGCATGGCGTGGACCGCCGTCAGGTCATGTACAATGACTTTGTGATCGTTGGCCCTGTGGCAGACCCCGCTGGCGTGAAGAGGCAGACCACTGCCGAGGCGCTCAAGCGTATTCTGGATACCAAGGCGGGCTTTGTGAGCCGTGGCGACCAGTCCGGCACGCACAAGGCGGAGCAGAAGCTGTGGCAGCAGAGCAACATTGTGCCCGACAAGGATCCCAAGTATTTTTCTGCCGGGCAGGGCATGATCTCTACCCTGAACATGGCTGCTGAAAAGCAGGCCTACGCCCTCACCGACCGTGGAACCTGGATCACCTTTGCCGACAAGATGGGCGACAAAAACCCGCTGGCTATCGTGGTTGAAGGCGACAAGGCCCTGTTCAACCAGTACAGCGTCATCACGGTCAATCCCGCCCAGTGCCCCAAGGTCAAGACCGATCTGGCCAGGAAGTTTGAAGACTGGTGGGTTGCCCCGGCCACCCAGCAGAAGATCGCCGGGTACATGCTCAAGGGGAAACAGCTTTTCTTCCCCAATGCCAACAAGTAGCGCACCCCGGTAGCGCAGGCACGTAACGCGCATTCGCCCGGGGCCGGTGGTGTGCCCCGGCTTCGGGCGAATGCTGTTTTGACCAGCAACGAGCGGCAGCAATGGATTATCTTATCAACGGCTTCAGCAGTGCCTTGTATCTGCTCACGCATATGGATGCGGCCACGCTTTCGGCCATTTACGCAACCATTGCTTCAACCTGCTATGCCATGGCGGCAGCTCTGCTGCTGGGGGTCCCGCTGGGTTTTCTGCTTGGGCATTGTTCCTTTCCCGGCAAAAGGGCTCTGCGGCTTGTTTCAGATACCTTGCTGGCCTTTCCCACTGTGCTGATCGGCCTGCTGGTCTACGCCTTTATTACCGCGCGCGGCCCCCTAGGCGAGTACGGCCTGCTGTTTACCCTGCCGGGTATGGCCATCGGTCAGGCGGTGCTGGCCCTGCCGATAGTGGTTTCGTGGACAGCGCAGGCGCTTGAAGACCTTGATCCCCGTTGCCGCGAAACCCTGCTTACACTGGGGGCCAACAGCAGGCAGCTTGCCATGTACGCGCTGTGGGAGTGCCGTTACGCCGTGGGCATGGTCTGCGTTACGGCCTTTGGCCGCGTCATTACAGAGGTGGGCGTGGCCATGATGCTTGGAGGCAACATTCGTTACGCCACCCGCACCATGACAACGGCCATTGCCCTTGAAACCAGCAAGGGCGATTTTGCCCAGGGTATTGCCCTTGGCCTTGTGCTGTTGCTCATGGCCTTTGTGGTCAATCTGGCTCTTGCATTTTTTCGGCGCAGGGGGCGGGCATGAGCGCCAATTTGTATGAAGCCCGCAATCTTGTGCAGCGCTATAATGGGCGCGAGGCGCTCAGTGTGCAGTACCTTTCTATTGAAGAGGGCGAGGCCGTATTCCTCACTGGCCCCAATGGCTGCGGCAAATCGACCCTGTTGCGGCTGCTGGCCTTTCTGGAGCGCCCGGCTGCTGGCGAGCTGCGCTATGCCGGTGGGGCGGAGGGCCGCAAGGAGGCAACCCTGCTTTTGCAGGATCCCTATCTGCTGCACATGAGCGTTTTCAATAACGTGGTGCTTGGGTTGAAACTCCGCCACCAAGGGGCAGATCTGCGGCAGACATTTGAATGCTGCATGCAGGCCGCAGGTTTTGACGATCCCTGGAATTTTGCGGATCGCGGCCCGCGCGAACTTTCTGGCGGCGAGCGCCAGCGGGTTGCCCTGGCATCGCGTTTGGCCCTGCGGCCCAAGGTGCTGCTGCTTGATGAGCCAACAGCCAATGTGGATGCCGCAAGCGCACGGGCCATTGCTCTGGCCGTAAAGAACAGCACGGCTGAGGGTATGACTGTTGTCTGCGCCACACACGATCCTGCCTTGCTGCGTGCCATTGATGCCCGTGAAATCAAGCTTGGCACCTCGTGGGACATGGACGCCCGCGTTTCGTCATTATAGATCCTGCCTGCATTATCCCGGTTTCCGCTTACAGCAAATTCTCCTTTTCCTCCCTATTGCACAAAAACTCCCTTTTCCTCCCCAACTTTTCCCCTAACAGGAGAAAAGCGAGACATTTTTTTTACCCGCTTGCACTTTTTTTTCTCACAATGGTATCGAAGGATAAACACAAACGGGCGTAAATGCGCCTTGTTTAAGGAGGCTCCATGTTCCGTTTTTTGCGCGTCAATATGGCAACCAAGACCTGTGTTTTTGAAGAAATCCCTCAAGAATACGCTGGCCTTGGCGGCCGTGCGTTGACATCTACCATCGTTGCGCGTGAGGTGCCGCCCACCTGTACGCCCATTGGCCCCCACAACAAGCTTGTTTTTGCTCCCGGCCTGCTGGGCGCCACCAACAGCCCCAACGCCAACCGTATTTCCGTGGGCTGCAAAAGCCCGCTGACCGAAGGCATCAAGGAATCCAACGCGGGCGGTCAGCCCGGCGGTCACCTGGCCCGTTTGGGCATCCTGGCTGTTATTGTGGAAGACATGGCCAAGGAAGGCGAATGGTGGCAGCTCGAAGTGAGCAAGGACCACGCCAAGCTGATTCCCGCCGAAGTGGCCGGAATGAACAACTTTGATGCCGTGGCCAAGCTGGTGGAAAAGTACGGCAAGGATTGCAGCTACATCACCATTGGCCGCGCTGGCGAATTCAAGCTCACCGCGGCTTCCATCGCCTGCACCGACCGCGAACTGCGCCCCATGCGCCATGCCGGGCGCGGCGGCGTTGGCGCGGTAATGGGTTCCAAGGGTCTCAAGGCCATCGTTGTGAATCCCGAAGGCGGCAAGAGCCAGCCTCTGGCTGACGAAAAGGCTTTTCGCGAGGCTTCCAAGCGCTTCGCCACGGCGCTTTCCGAACACCCAATCACCAGCAAGGGACTTGCCGAATACGGCACCGCCGTGCTCGTCAACATCCTGCACGAGGCGGGTGGCCTGCCCACCGCCAACTTTACTGTTGGCCAGTTTGACAAGCATGAGGCTGTTTCGGGCGAGCTTTTGAATCAGCTCACCAAGGAACGCGGCGGCGAGGGCAAGGTGGCCCACGGCTGCATGAGCGGCTGCATGATCCGTTGCAGCGGCATTTTGCCCGACAAAAAGGGCAAGTTCCAGAGCAAGTGGCCCGAATACGAAACCCTGTGGTGCTTCGGCCCCCACTCAGGCATTGGCGATCTCGACGCCATCTCCAAGTACGACTACATGTGCGATGATATCGGCGTTGACACCATCGACGTGGGCGTTGCCGTGGGCGTTGCCATGGCTGGCGGAGCTATCCCCTACGGGGATACCAAGGCTGTGCTTGATGTCATGAACGGCATCAGCGATGGCTCTCCGCTTGGCCGTATTGTTGGTTGCGGCGCGGCCACCACGGGCCGGGTATTTGGCGTGCGGCGAGTGCCTGCGGTCAAGGGCCAAAGTCTGCCCGCCTATGACCCCCGTGCGGTCAAGGGTCAGGGCGTTACCTACGCCACCTCGCCCATGGGCGCGGACCACACCGCCGGTTACGCGGTGACGGCCAACATCCTTAACAGCGGCGGCACGGTTGACCCCCTCAAGAAGGACGGGCAGATCGAGCTTTCGCGCAATCTCCAGGTGGCTACCGCCTCTGTGGATTCCGTGGGCCTGTGCCTGTTCACGGCTTTTGCCATCCTTGACGTGCCGGACGCCCTGCCCGCCATTGTGGACATGCTCAATGCCAAGTTCGGCTGGAAGCTCACCGGCGACGACGTTGTGACGCTGGGCCAGCGTATTCTTTCCACGGAAATCGACTTCAACCGCCGCGCTGGCATTACCCAGGCTGCGGACGTGCTGCCCGATTTCTTCACTGACGAAAAGCTGCCCCCGCACAACACCACTTTCGATATCACCCACGAAGAACTCAAGACGGTTTTCAACTGGATTGAGGAAAAGAAGTAGGGTTGCCCTTATTGGTCTCCGCTCCGGCTGGTTCGGAGCGGGGGCTAGAGATTTTGTTTTACGGCGGCGCCATGGCGTGCGCCCCGGCTGGCTTGACTGTTTTCGGACAGGGCGGGCATAACTGGACAAGACCTCACGAGGTCAAGGAGCGTCCATGAAACTGACCGTTAAGCTGAGTACCACCCTGCGTGACTATGTGCCGGGCTACGTGCCGGAAACAGGCTTGCAGGTGGAAATGCCGGAAGGAAGCACCGTGGCCCAGTTGGCGCAACATCTGGGTTTGCCGCCGCAAGACATAAAAATTGTCATGGTCAACGGACGCCAGCAGAAGGTGAGCGATCCCATGCGCGACGGAGACCGTATTGCCTATTTTCCGGCTGTCGGAGGAGGCTAGGCACGTTGGCCATGACAATATCTGATCTGCACCAGTTCTTCAGCCCCTATATCCGGGCAAAATACCCCACAAAACCTGCTGGCGACATGCAGGAAACCCTGTTCGTGAGCCTTGAGGGATTGCGCCTCTGGGCTGCGTCCCAGGCTCTGACGCTACGTGCTGCCATGATTTACCTGTTGGGGCAGAACATCTGGCCGGAGCGCTTTCGCCGGAATTTCGGGCTGGTCACAGCGGAAGAAATGACGCGGCTGCTGCATAGCCGCGTACTTGTGCTGGGCTGCGGCGGTCTGGGGGGGCATGTGGCCGAACTGTTGGCCCGCTCCGGTGTGGGGATCATCCGGCTGGTGGATAACGATGTGTTTGACGAGAGCAATCTCAACCGCCAGCGGTTCTGCTCCGAGCGTGTGCTGGGGCAGCGCAAGGTTTGCGTAGTGCGTGATGCGCTGGCGGATATTGCCAGCCACGTGGAGACAGAAGCTCTTGGATTAGTGGCCGATGAGGGCAATCTGCCCGATCTTGTGGCTGGTATGGACGTGGCCCTGGACTGCCTGGACAACATCAGCGCCAAAACCGCTCTGGAACGGGCAGCACTCGCTGCTGGCGTGCCCTTTGTTCACGGTTCCGTATTGCGCGACGAAGGCTTTTGCTACGCCAACGCAGGCCCGCAGGCGCGGCTTGAGGAGCTTTACCCGCAGGGGCAGAGCAACAGCGAGCTTGAGCATGCAAGGCGCGAAGGCGTTGGGGCGCTGGCCCCGGCTTCGGTTGCCTGCCTCATGGCCAAGCTGGCTCTGCGGGCCATTTTGAGCCGCACAGCCAGCAGCGCGCTGTTCCACCTTGACCTCTCCGTGCCGGAAATGGAGCGTTTTGACTGGGCAGGCAAGGTCTAGCCGTTCATCCCACTCCCTATTTCCCGGCGTATTCCCAGATTACCTGCCCGGTTTTTTCCGTGCCGTAACCGCCCATGCCCTCCACGGTCTGGCGGAATGCCTCGCTGCGGATAACATCCAGCAGGGCCTGAACCGCATCCCCATCAAAAAAGCGCCGTGGAATGACCAGATCGTATTCCTCAACACCGATGGGCGTGAATGGCAGGCCCAAGGCGTTGGCTGCCGCCCGCACGGCAAGGCCGGCATCCACCCGGCCGGAAAGCACAGCCGCCGCCACGTTCATGTGGGTGTATTCCTCGTCGCGGTAGCCGTTGATGCTTGTGGGCGCGATGCCAAGGCAACTCAGGCGGTAATCAAGCAGTACGCGGGTTCCGCTGCCGCGCTGGCGGTTGATGAAGCGCACCCCCGGTCTGGCCAGGTCTTCAATGCCGTTGATGCCAAGGGGGTTGCCGGGCGCGGTCAGAATGCCCTGTTCCCTGTCCACCAGACGCAGCAGCACGGTGGGTTCTTCCAGATTATCTTCAATGGCCTTGCGGTTGTAAACGCCGCTTGCCGGGTCGAGCAGATGGCTGCCCGCCAGATGGCATTGCCCGCGCTTGAGCGCCATGATGCCGCCCAGCGAGCCCACATGGGCCGAGGTGAGCCGGTACTGCGGATGCGCCTTGCGCAGCATGCTGTCCAGCAGGTCAAGCGTGTTGTCGTGACTGCCAATGGCAAGCAGTGCGCCCGCGAGGGCCGTGGCGGGGCGCAGCAGCTCGACGGTAACGGATTCCCCGGCATTGCAGCCTTCGCTGTCGCGCGGAATGCGGATGATGCCGTCAGCCCGGCTGAGGCTGGTTATGGTGCCCGCGCCGCGCGGCAGGGGCACGGCCACAACCGTATCGCCCACGCAGCCCAGTTTGACCCGCAGCCGTTCTTCCATGCCGGGGCGCGAGGGCAGGGGATTGCAGGGTACTGCCGTGATCTTTTGTCGCTCGCTCATGGCACGCTTTTGCCACAGGGCCAGCAGGGGCAGAACAAATTCTTCCATGGATATGCCCGCAGAAACCGGATACCCCGGTACACCCACCACTGGCTTGCCGTTGACCACCGCCAGCACCGTGGGTTTGCCCGGCATGACTGAAATGCCGTGCGTCACTACAGTGCCCATCTGCCCGAGCACATGGGCTGTAAAGTCGTGGCTGCCAGCCGAAGACCCGGCATTGAGAATGACCATGTCGGCAGTTGCAATGGCGCTGGCAATAGCGGCCCGTATGGCTTCAGGATCGTCAGGAACCACAGGCAGGGTGGCGGCTTCGCCCCCGGCTTCCGTAATCATGGCCGAAAAAATCAGTGAATTGAATTCGGGCAGCACACGGCCTGCGCGCAGGTCTTCCTCCCGCGCGTCCACCAGCGGCACAATTTCCGACCCGCTGGGGATGATGGAAACGCGGGGACGGCGGAATACTGGCACTTCAAGCGCGCCGCCTGCTGCCAGCGCGCCAAGGTCGTAGGGGCCAATGCACGTGCCGGGCGGCAGGATGATCTCTGTAGCCACCATGTCTTCACCCATTTTGCGCACGTGCTGCCAGGGAAAGGCGGCCTTTTCTATAACGGCCCACTGCGACTCGTCCTGAGAATCCTTTTCGGTCTCGGTATTGATGTTCTCCATCATCACCACGGCATTGCAGCCCAGAGGCAAGGGGTGCCCGGTGTTGATCCAGTGGGCCTGCTCGCCGAGTTTGAGCCGCAATGGGGTGCGGGCAGAGGCGGTGAAGGTATCTTCCGCATGTACGGCAATGCCGTCCATAGCCGCGCCGTGAAAGGCAGGGGATGAGCGCAGGGCCGCCACGGGCCTGCTGAGCACGCGGCGCAGGGCCTGCGCCAAAGGGATGAGTTCTTCGCCAAGGGCGAAAGTTTTGGCGTCAAGGCATGAAAACCAGTTGGCGCGGGCTTCTTCCGGGGGCAGCAGGGTCAGATATGTGTTGCGCTTCAAGATGATTCTCCCAGCAATAGTACCAGACGCGAACTGGTCTAGCGAAAAAGTTCCACCATTATGGTATCGCCCGCATCGTAGCCTTCGCGGTTTTCAGGGCAGACCATGAGCCCGTCTGCCGCAGCAATGCCTGAAATAAGGCCCGATGCGCCCATGATGGGTTCCGCCTCGTACAGCGGTTGCAGGGTTTTGTCTGACAGCGCCCGCGTTGGGGGCTGGCTGGGCAGGGAGCGCAGTTTCACGCGCAGATAGTCGCGCCTGCCCTGTGCGGAAGCTACAGAACGTGTAAGCACAGCGGGAACCTGCGGCTGTTTTGCGGAATCGGCATGGCCTTGAAGATGCTCCAGCAAGGGAGCAAGAAATACGCGGGCGCAGACAAGCGCGCTGGTGACGTGACCGGGCAGGCCCACAAGGCAGACTGTGCGCCCGTTGACTACGGCCCTGGCCAGAATAAAGGGTTTGCCGGGGCTGATGGCGACCCCGTGCACTAGCAGCTGGGCCTGGGGAAGAGACTCAAAAATTTCCACGGTGTGGTCGCGCATGCCCGCTGAGGAGCCGCCGGAAACCACCACCACGTCATGTGTTTCTGCGAGCTGGGTCACGGCTGCTTTGAGCTTGGCGGCGTCATCGTTGACAATCCCGGCTCTCATTGGCTGCGCGCCAGCCTCGCGGCAGAGGGCTGCAATGCTGTGGGCGTTGATATCGCGGATTTTGCCCGGCGGCGGAGTCGCGGAACTGGGAACAACCTCGTCGCCCGTAGAGAGTACGGCAACCAGCGGTTTGCGGCGTACCTCCACCTCCACCACGCCAAAAGCCGCCAGCAGGCCAATATCCTGTGGGCGCAGGCGGTGCCCGGCTTGCAGCAGCAAAGACCCTGCGGTTGCGTCATCATCGCGAAAAATAACATTGTCGCCCGGGGCCTGACTGCGGGTAATCTCAATGAGATTGCCTCCCGCCGAACGGGAGTATTCAACCATCACCACGCAATCCGCGCCCTGCGGCAGCATGCCCCCGGTGAGAATGCGCGCGGCCTGTCCCTCTTCAAGCTTGATGCTTGGCACCTCGCCCATGCGGCAGTCGGCCACGCATTCCACCAGAGCAGGGTTGCCCTCCTGCGCGCCAAAAACATCGCGGGCGCGGCAGGCAAAACCGTCAACGGTGGAGCGGTCAAATCCCGGCAGGTCTTCTGTTGCCGAAAAGCATTGGGCAAGGCTGCGACCAAGGGCATCGTCCAACTGGACGCGCTCTTCACCCAAAAGAGGAAAGGCCCGAATATGCTCAAGCACCGATTCAACTGATTGCAAGGTCAAAAAAGGCTTCACCCGGCCCTCCGGTTCATGTGCGCGACGGTATGAAATCTATGGTAATATTGGCGCAAACGGGGGTAAAGGGCAATACGATTTGCACAAGGGACGGCAAAAGCCCAAAAGCTGGCTGTGAATAGTCACAATCATTCCGTGATTGATTGGTCCCCCTCGCTTGCGAGGCTGGGAAGTTTTTTAGCGGGGCAAGTCCCCACGCTTTATGACCTTTTCGAGAAAACGACCGCGCTACTCTATATCAAAGCCGCCTTCGAGCAGGAATTTGCGCAAAAAACCATCAAGCAGGCTGAGTGCCTTAAACAGGCTAACGGCTACCCCTTGCTGATCAGCAAAAAAAGCGCGAGTTTTTTCCATATCAACCGTTGTTTTCAGCGCATCAAAGCGGCCGTATTCGTTAATATTTGCTTCTGTCAGCTTCAGGCCCATCATGTCCCTGAGCTTTGCCTCGTCCAGGCCAAGCGCAACCGCTACATGGTGAATCTGGTCTGCTTTTGCCCGCGCCTGATACTCGGTAATATAGTCGCGCAGGGTCTTGCCGTCTTCCACAATCACGTCGCCGCGTTCTATGTCGCGCAGGAATAACCCCGCGTACTTCTGTTCTTCCTGGGTCAGCGTGGCAAAGGTTTTGTGCAGGTCGCTTTTGACCTGCTCAACTTCTTCTTTTGCTTGCAGCGCCTTAAGGTACTTGGCGAAACGCGAGTTCATGTAGTCGGCGTCAATTTTTCCGGTATCAATTTCGGTCAGGTGCCCGTCCAGATCATAAGGGGCTTCCTCTTCGCCGCCGCCACCGCTGCCGCCGTCGCTGCCCCACAGTTCCTTGTAGCGCAGGGCAAGCACGAGATAGTCGTTCTTGTCAAAAACGGTTTTGATGACGATCTTTTTCGCACCCGGTTTGCTCTGAAAGGTGTACTCCCGCTTGCTCCAGGTAAAACCCTGAATTCTGGCGGCTTCAAGAACCGCATTGAACTCCTTGAAGAGCGCGGCGAACTTGCCGCAAGCACTTTTGTCTGCCGGGTTTTTTGTAAAGTCCGGCACTCCCGCATCAACAAACACCTGCCTGATGCGTTCAAACAGGTTGTTCATTGTTTCAAGGTTTGTCTGAAGCTTCTGCACAAACAGGCCAATAGGCTTGTCGCCAGAATAGAGTTTAACGGCCTGAGCAATATTCTGCTCCATGGTGTGCGGCTTGCGGTAGTAACGAATTGTGCCAAACGGTTTTTCATGCCCAAACAGGCGGTTGGTGCGCGAGAATGCCTGAATGATGTTCTGGTATTCCAGCTTTTTGTCCAGATAGAGTGTGTTTATCCACTTGGAATCAAAGCCCGTGAGCATCTGATCGACAACAATAAGCAGGTCAATCTGCTCATCTGCCTTTATGCGCTGGTGGGGTGCCTTATGGGCAAGGCGCGCCGCCATGTCCTTTTTAAAGCTGCCGTGAGTGCCAAGATTAAAGGTCTGGTTATAGCGAGCGTTGTAGTCGGTGATGATTTCTTCCAGTCCGGCTTCCTTGAACGCTGTTGTCGCCCCGTCGCCGTTGTCGATGTTCGGGTCAAAGAGGGCCGTGATTTTCAGCTCCGGCTTTTTCTTTTTGAAAAGACGGTAATAGGCAATGGCCTCTGGTATGCTGCTTGTGGCAAACAGCGCGTGGAATTTGCCCGCGTGGGAGAGCATCACCCAGTTTTCAAGAATATCCGCGACAACCTGTTCTGTGTGCTCGTTACGCGTGTATTGGCTCTGGGGCAGGTAGTCTTCAATGCCCTTCACATATTTGCCGGTCTTGCCAAAGTGTCCGGCCATGGGAACGTCATTCATGAATCTGTAGTAGATTTTGCTCTTGTGCGGGTCGGCAATGGCTTCTTCCTCGGTTGCGGCCTTTGCCTTGTCGAGCGCAACAGCCTTGCGCACGTCCTTGTCCTTGTAGGTGAGCACCTTATAGGGGTCAAAGCCGAGCACGTTTTCATCGCGTATGCCGTCGGCAATACTGTATCTGTGCAGTTCGTTGCCAAAAACATCGGCAGTTGTGCAGCCCTTGATCTGGTTTTCGATGTGAATGGGCGTGCCGGTAAAGCCAAAAAATATTGCGTTGGGAAAGTTCTGCTTCACATCATGCAGCATGTCGCCAAAGGTGGAGCGGTGCGCCTCATCCACGATGAAGACAATACGCTTGTCGGCCATCTGCCGTATGTCTGCGGCGTTCATGTCGCTTTCTTGCTTGATGTTGCTCATCTTTTGTATGGAGGTGACGATGAGCGTATCGGTTGAGGCATTGCTTTTCAATTTGGCGACAAGTTCATACGTGCTCTCTGTTGCCTGCACCTCGTCGTTGTCATCGGCAAAGGCCTGGTAATCTTGAAGCGACTGCGTGCCAAGCTCGATGCGGTCAATAAGAAAGATAACCTTGTCGGCATCCTTGGAGTTGGCAATGAGCTGGGCAGACTTGAAGCTCGTCATGGTTTTGCCGGAGCCGGTGGTGTGCCAGATGTAGCCGCCGCGCTGATTTTTCGCTCCCCACTTCGTTTTTGCTACGCGGTCAGAGATGGCGCTTGCAGCGTAGTACTGGTAGCTGCGCATGACCTTGAGGATGCCGTCCGAGTCGTCCGGCACGGTGTAAAAGCCGATAAGCTGATGCGCCATGGGTATGGAGAGCAGCTTTTCGGCCACTTCCTTCCAGTTGTTGATCGGCTCGTTGTTCGTATTTGCCCAATGGAAGTAAAAATTGGGGTTAAACTTGCCATCCCTGCCGGGGTTGGCAAAATACAGGGATTCCGCAGGCTCCATTGCCACAAATATCTGCACCAGTGAAAACAGCCCGCTGAAAACACCCTCGCGGGAATATTTTTCAATCTGGTTGGCGGCCTGCATAACGGAAACGCCACTCTTTTTAAGCTCAAGATGGATAAGCGGCATACCGTTGATAAGCAGCATAATGTCGCCCCGCCGGTCATTTAAAATGCCGCGCGTGGGGAACTTGGGCTGCTGCACAATCTGGTAGCTGCTCTGGCCTGCGGCTATTTCTTGCCTGTCATAGATTTTGAGCGATACTTCCGTGCCAAAATGCGCTTCGTCATCGGGGTTGTCGCGCTTGATTGATACGGTCTTGCCGTTAATAAAGCCGTTGAGCTTGAGCGGAGTATTGAGGGTATATATCTGCTCGATAATCTGCTGCATTTCGCCCTGTGTGAGGGGACAGTTGTTCAGGCGGTCGGCGCAGCGATTGTTGTTAAAGAGAATGCCAGCCCAGTTTTCAATAAGCTGCTGCTCTGTGGGGTTTTTGATGACTGCCGCTTCCCATCCGTATTGCGTGGTGAGCACATTGATGAGGGCTTCTTCAAATTCGGATTCTTTGTTGAACGCCATTGTGCAGTCCCCTATACGAACATTTTTTCAAGCAGGGCTTTCTTGATGTTTTGGAGCTTGGTCAATTCGCGCTTATGGAGAGTGATAAGGTCGGACAAACGGTCGAAGAATGCGCCGACAACTTGCTGTTCGTCGAGTGAAGGTACATTGATTTTTGTGTCCAAAATATTCTTGTTGTAGAGTCGTTTTATGGTGCTCCCTTCAAGCCCATGCCACTTGACCACTGAATAAAAATGTTTGAGAAACGACTTATTAAGTCGCTCATCGTGTTGCAACCAAACGATATTGGAATCTTGAAAATATTCATCTTTGCCTGTGTATTCAACAGTTTTCCCTATGCTGCCAGACGCGGAAATGAGGATGTCGCCAACTTTCGGATAGGGATATTTGCTCTTGTATTCCTCAAACAATTCTCGTGAAATGAAAGAGTCGGGCTCGGCACCGAAGGTGCCAATCTTATAAAATGGAATGTCCCCTGATTCAGCTGTCTGCTCTTTGAAAATGCGGCGGTTCATCACTACAGAACCTAAATCCCCCAGCTTCCGTTGTTCCCAAGCGTCAGTAAAACCGGCGAAGCGGATTTCGGGTTTGTCCTCGCCATCTTTCGGAAACATCTTTTCAAGCAGGGCTTTCTTGATGTTGACCGTCTTATCATGCTCCCTCTGATGGAGGGTGATAAGGTCATTTACGGCAGAAAAAAAATGACCAACTTTCTCTTGTTCGGCCACTGACGGCATCGGTACAGGGAAACTCACAAGCACATTTTGATTGAGGTGTTTTATTGTTCCACCCGTGGCTTGCTCGTCTGCATAGTCTAATAAAAAAGGTGCTGCCAAGTAGTGATACATGTATAAATTGCTTGTATATTCATCCCTGCCTCGTATTACAAAAACACCCGCATTGAGTGTGGCAGGTTTGTCGAGTTCTTTGATATATGCCACTTTCCCAATTGTTCCGTCTTTCGTAATAAGCACGTCTCTAGCTTTGACTTGGATATTCGTATCTTGCCTATATCTGTCCTCTCCAATGTAGTGACAATTAGGGAAATCAATCGTTCCTTCAGCAAAGTCAGTTCCAGTGATTAGGTAGTAATCACCGTCATCAAGGAACTCCTTTTGTGTAAGCCCTTGCCAACCTATTCTGGCTTTTATGGTGGCAATAGAGGATAGCTTCCTCTGTTCCCAATCCTCAGTAAATCCGGCGAAACGGATGGCGGGGCTATTCATATCCCTCACCCTTCAAAAGCGCCTGAAACTCGGCAAGCCCCTTCATGTCGTAGTCGTTGCCTGTCAGATTATCGATCAAGGTAGCAAGCGACGATTTTGTTTCTGCGATCTGCCCGGCCAGTTCCGCATAGGTGGTGGCGTATTTTTCTGCCAAGGCCCGCACCTGGGAAACAAGGTCAGTGATAATGCTGCCCGGTATACTTTGCAGCGCGGCAATCAGCGGCTGAATCCACTTGGCTTCCAGCAGGGCTACAACCTGTGCGTCCGTCAGGCCCTCAATGGCGGCCTTGGTGGCAAGGTGCAGTGCGTCCGCGTCGGCCTTGATCTGTTTTTTCAGGCTTTTTTCCTTGTCTACCAGTTCCTGAACCTGCACGAGCTTGCGCTCCAGTGAATCTTCATCATAGGCCCGCACGGCGGTTTTGGCCTTTGCAAGGGTGCCAAACAACTGTTTGACCTGTTTGCCTACCTCTGCAACGACAAAAGCATCCTTGGCCTCGTTGACAACGCTGCTTTCCTTGTCTTCCTCCGCCAGGGAATCAAGAATTTCGTCGTAGCTGGACTGAATTTCCGCAAGGTCTTCTTCTTTCCGCGTCAGGGCATCGTGCTGCGTGCGCAGCAAGGTAAGCTGCACCAGTTCAAAAGGAATGACGTGCCCGACCCAGCCTTCCTGTACTTCAGTGTCCTTGCCGTCCTTTTTCTTCAGCACAATGTTGGGATCGACCTTTTTTGCAGCGTCGAAGCCCTCGGTTTGCAGAATTTCCAGATCCACGGCGATTTTTGTCCACTCGTCGTCAAGGGCCTGGTAGGCACTGTACCTGTCCACAAGGGCGATCTGCTCAAGCCGCTGGAATATTGCATCCGCAATGGCAGATTCCTGTTTGCCGATGTTGAGCGTTGCCCAGTTGTCGATAAGTTCGGCCTTGAGGTGCGCGGCAAAGTCTGCAAAGGCCGCAGCGTATTTTTGCTGCCAGGCGAGTACGGCGGCATTGCCACGTATGGCAGTTGCCACGTCCTCCACCGCAAGTGTTGCGTAGGGTGTGCCGTTGTGGGCAAACAGGGTTTCTTTCAGGCCGTCGAAGGTCTGCCAGTACGCATCCAACGCCGCTATCTCGTTCATGGGTATGCCGCCGAACATGGAGGCGTAAATGTCCCACGTTTCGGCGGTGTCTGATGAATCTACATAACGGGGAATATTGAGATTATATTCGTTCTGGCGAATTTCGTTCTGGCTGACCACGCGGGAAAACTTGTCCACTGTAATGCGCTGGGTTACGGTATCCGCAATCTTCTTGATGTCTGAGGCGCGCAGCACGTTGTTTTTGCCGACCTTGGCAAAGCCTTTGGAAGCGTCGATGACAAGCACGTCTGTGCTTGCCCGCGTCTTTTTCAACACCATGATAATTGTCGGTATGCCTGTGCCAAAAAAGATGTTGGCGGGCAGGCCGATAATGGCGTCGATATGGTTTTGCTCGATGAGGTTCTTGCGGATCGCGCCTTCCTCGCCGCCACGGAACAGCACACCGTGCGGCAGCACAATGGTCATTATGCCGTCTGGCTTCAGGTGGTACAGATCGTGGAGCAGAAAGGCAAAGTCGGCCTTGGTCTTGGGCGCCAGCCCAAAGGCCGCAAAGCGGGCGTCCGCATCCTTGTGGGCGGGTTCCCACGCCTGCGAATACGGGGGGTTGGATACCACCGCATCCACATAAAGCGGATTGTACGAGCCTACAGGGTCGCTGTCGTCAAAGTAGGGCCAGTCGTCTTCAAGGGTGTCGCCGTTTCTTGTGACTATGTTGTCTGGCAGGATGCCGCGCATCACAAGGTTCATGCGCGTGAGGTTGTAGGTATTTTCTTTCAGCTCTTGCGCGTAGTATTTGATGTTGTTTTCGCTGGCAATGTGCTTGGCCACTGATTTGCCGATGTTGATAAGCAGTGAGCCGGAGCCGCTGGTGGGGTCGTATATTTTGATTTCCTTGCGGTCTTTCAAATGGTCGGCGACGATTTCGGACATGAGCAGCGAAACCTCGTGCGGCGTGTAGAACTCGCCCGCCTTTTTGCCGGCATTGGCGGCAAACATGCTGATGAGGTATTCGTAAATGAACCCCAAAACGTCGTAGTCCTGCCTGCCGTCCATGGGAATGACGTCAATCAGCTGAATGAGATTGCTGATGGACTTTGTTTGCGTGCCGGAGCTGTCGCCAAGTTTGGAAAGCCCGGTTTGCAGTGTATCAAGAATGCGGTCAAAAACTTTTTTGTGCGTGGGGTTAATGAGACGGCTGAAGGCGGAGAGCGCGTCGCGTACGTTGGACACGTCAAAGTCTTTGCCCATTTCAAGCCAGGTGGAGAACAGGTTTTCGTAGGCGATGAAATAGCCGATGCTCTTCTGAATGGTCTTGACGATACCGGCGTCGTTCTCTGACAGGGTCTTGATGTCTTCAGTAGTGCCCTTCAGGGTGTTGCGGACATACTTTACTTCAGTGTCTGAAAGATATTTGTAGAAGATAAATCCAAGAATATAGTCTTTATATTCATTCGCCTCAATTTTGGAGCGCATCTTGTTTGCTGATTCCCAAATCTTTGACGCCAATTGCTGCTTGTTCACGGTATCACCAAATTAACCATCAGAGTATAATGAATTTCAGTTGAGCGTTGTTCAACAAATATTAGCCAGTTCTGATTTTACTCTCCAAGCTCCTCAAAAAAATCAACGTCGAGTCTTTTCAGTTCCAGCGTTCTGTAACTTCTAACCCCAATACCGTGCTGCACCATAAGGCCTGCCAGCTCGTGGCCATCAATAAGGCGCAGGCGCTTGTGGCTGCGTTCAGAGTATTCGCGGGCCGCTTTTGTATAGCGGCTTGTAGTAACAAATACGCCCTTGGTGATGCCGTGCGCGTCCATTGCTCCTGCGAATTCGCGGATTTTATCCGGCCCGACGGGAGAGTCTTGACCGTAGCGCTTAGCTTGCAGAAAGATCACATCCAAACCAAGCACATCTTCTGTAATGATGCCGTCTATGGCCCCGTCTCCTGTTCCACCTGTCCGTTTGCCAAGGCCACCCGCGCCATACCCCAAGCCAAGCATCAGCTTGACGATCAGCCGTTCAAAATCTGCATCGTGCATTGCTTGCAGGCGTTCCTGAAGGTCAGATCGCAGCGCGCCGTTAAGTTCTGCAAATGCGGCTTCAACACGTTCTTCGGGGGTTTCCTCTTCGGAAGTGGAGGGAGGCTGTTGCCCGCTGGTCTCATTGTCCGTTGCCGGTGCATTGGAGGCGCTGCGGAACTGGCGAAAGTTTTCAGAGCGGGCCATCAAAAAGTTAATATCAATACGCTGAGGGTCTTCCTGCAGGGCCTGCTGCCCCTCCGCTGTAATGTCATAAACACCGCGCGCCTCCCGCCGTAACAGCCCCGCCTTGGTGAGGTGAACGAAAGCCCAGTAAATTCTGTTTGCAACTCTGGTCTGCCTGCCGCTAGCCAGCATTTCCTGCCTGTCTGCAACGGACAGGTTGAATGCGTCAGAAACTTGAGCGATGGCTTCCGCTGTTCTCAACGAGCCGTTGGCAGCCAGACGCAATACAGGCAGCATGAAACTTTGGAAATCAGGAATTGCCATGACGAGTACTCATTTTTTGTTGGACTTCAAACCATGCCAGTCAGACGGGATATTCTATGTCACCATGCGCATCCCGCAAGGCCGCGTCAAAGAAATCTTTGCAGGGCTGTCACGGTAGTTCCCTGGGATGCGCTCTATGAATTTCAGGGGTTTTCTCAATAGGAAATATTGGTTTTGTACGGTATTGGGCGCAAAAGTTCAAATCTTAGAATTACTGCGAGTTAGCAGCAGGGGGCGTGGGCGGGCCTTTGCAGGATGGTGTCAGAAATGGGCTTGGGGTAACAGTTTCCGCTGCGAGCCAGTTACCCCAAAATGTTCCCCCAATAAACCTACCGCTGTTAACGAACTCACGCGAAACGAAAAGAACCGTTTTGGGCCGCAAAACGCAAAGACCGCCGAAGTTGCGCAACTTCGGCGGTCTTTGTCTGAACAGTTCTTGGTGGGCCCACCAGGACTTGAACCTGGGACGGGCCGGTTATGAGCCGGAGGCTCTACCAACTGAGCTATAGGCCCCAAGGAGGGGAAATATAGCTGCAAGGCTGGCTTCGGTCAAGTGCGTGTATTGGGTGGTTTTTGGCGTGCAACTCCGGCACGTCGCCAAACCAGCCCCTCCTACATGGCGTTGCCCGCTTCCAGCAGGGAAATCTGCTCGTCCATGGCCTTTTTCAGCGGGGCGGGCAGGCCCATGATGTCCACGTTCAAAAAGCCCCGCACAATGGTGGCGGCGGCTTCGTCTTCGTCCAGACCGCGCGCCATGAGGTATTCAATTTCCTCCTGCGCGATCTTGCCCACCGCTGCCTCGTGCGAAAGCTCCACGCCGTCCTGGTTGCTGTCCAGTTCGGGGATGGCATGCATGCGCCCGCCGCCAAGAATCAGCCCCTTGCATTCGAGGTGCCCCTTGGCGGGAGCGGCGGAAGCGCCGATAAAGCCGCGGTTGATGACCGTGCCGCCCGTGGTGACAACGCGCGAGATGATTTCGCCGCGCGTATCGGGGGCTGCAAGGTCAATGCGGTTGCCGCAGTCCACATGGGAGCCGGTGGGGGCCACCACAACGGAATTGAAGCGGGCCACGGCTCCGGATCCAGCCAGGGTCATGGTGGGGTACATTTGCAGGTCGCCCACGGGCTTGAGCAGAATATAGTTGTTCTGAAACTCGCCCCCGGCTTCCACAATCCCGGCGGAGCGGGGGCGCACAGTCGTGCTGCTGCCCCAGTTGTGGATCATGGTAAAGGTCAGTTTGCCGCCTTTTTCCACATAATATTCGGTCACGCCCAGATGGGCGGCATCGTTGGCATCGTGCGCTGTGGCGCAACCGCCAAGAATGTGCAGCTCCGCGCCTTCTTCGACAATCACGATATTGTGGATGCTCTGGCCCGCGCCGTGCCCTTTGATGAACATGCAGGACTGCACGGGCTGGGCGATTTTGACGCCCTTGCGCGCCCGCACAAAGTAGCCGCCGTTGCAGTGCTCCTGCGCCATTCGCGTGAACTCGTCCTTTTCAGGATTCAGCAGCTTCCAGAAATACTGGGGCAGGCCGTCGAACTTTTTCAGCGCCGTGCGGATGTCCATGAGGTCGAGGCCTTCATGGCGCGTTTCGCAGTGCACGCCAGCGTGGTTGAGCTGCATGAACGCGCCGCTGGCGGTGCTGTCGTTCACATCGATGCCAGCCAGCACCAGACGTTCCTGATCCTCGCGGGGCAGGGCTGCGAGGTTTTCAATGGGTGCGGCGTTTTCGCCGCCGCTGAACTGAAAGCGGGAAAGATTGACAGAACTCATTTAAGGGGCGCCTCCGCAATTTTGCCAAGCATGTCGCCGGTGAGGCAGCGCAGACATTCCTGATAGCCGTGGGTAGCGATGTGATCCAGAATTTCGCGGGGGCGCGCCTCGCAGCACAGCTTGCCCTGATACATGACCTGCCCCCGGTGGGCATTGACGTATTCGAGGATGTGACCGGTGTGGGTGATGATAAGACCGCTGGTGGAGCGCACCTTCTCTCGCTGCCGCAGCGTGGCGCAACATCGGTCAGGCGTGCCATCAAGCAGGTAGCGCACGGTTTTGCCCACAAGCGCCATATTTTCAAGGTCAACACCGGATTCCGGCTCGTCAAAGAGCAGCAGATCGGGCTTCTGGGCCATGAGTTGCAGCAGTTCGGAGCGCTTGATTTCGCCGCCGGAAAAACCCGCGTTCACATCGCGCTTGAGAAAATGGTCAAAATGCACCTTGCGGGCCATGTCCTCTATATCCATCTTGCGCCCGCGCCCGCACAGTTCCACCAGCTTGCCCGTGGGCAGGCCATGGATGGTCGGGGGCCGCTGAAACGACATGCCGATGCCGAGGCGCGCACGCTCGTACATGGGCGCGTGGGTGATGTCTGTGCCCTTGTAGATGATCTGGCCCTGCGTGACCTCATACCCCGCAAAGCCCATGAGGGTCATGAGCAGGGTGGTTTTGCCGGAGCCGTTGGGGCCAAAAAGAATAAATGTTTCGCCGGGGCGGATGTGCAGATCAATGCCCTTGAGCACAGGAGTGCCCTTGACCGAAACATGCAGGTCACGGATTTCAAGCATCTTCTTCTCCGGTTTCGCCCAGATACTCCAGCACATCGTAATGCACGTGATCCAGAATATGGGTCAGCCTGGAAACGCATTCCTCGCCCACAGCGCTGCCAATCAGGCTGACAATAAAATTCGCGCGTTTGGAATTGACCAGCGCTTCATAACCAGGATCAGCGGAATACGGAATGGCCCGGATGGAATCGCTGAATTCCTGAAGTTTTGCTTCATCGAGATATTTGATGGGCTGGGGCTCGTTGTCGAGATAGGCGATGCCGTCCCGCAGCTCCAGCATGATCGGTTTTCCACGCAGATAAGCGATGCACACTTCCATGGTAATCCCCTTGGTTTTGTGATGCCGCATAGTGGCAAACTTGCCATCCCCTGTCCAGAGATGCGGCGCATTCAGATGCCTGTCTTTATTGGAGCGCGACGCGGTACAACGGCGCTGTTCGTGAGTTGGCGCGCCTTTGCCGGATATGTGGCATATGTCAGATATGGTAAAAAATGCGCAAAGCAGATCACGCAACATTGCGCTGCAGCAGGGTTTTGTTCCCCGCTGCAGCGCAGCAGATTGACCGAAGGGCAAGAATTATCGCTGCCGGAGCGTCATGAGGTTTCAGGCAAGGCCGAAGCGCAGAGCGGCATAGCCTACCACCTTGCGTGTATCGCCCGATGCCGTGGCCGAAGTGTCATAAAGGCACAGTTCCGCCCACGGCTCACCCAGAGCGCGGGCGGCAAACAGGGCCAGGGCCATGGGGGCCGCCCCGCACATGGTGATTTTTTCACGCTGCACCATGGTGAGCAGACCTTCCGGGTCGCAGGCCAGCGCCTGCGAAAGGGCGAAGGCGTCCTTGCGCATGGTGGTTTCCTGATCTTCGTAATGGTTCATGTCGGAGCTGACGATGATGCCGATCCGTTCGCCCCTGTTTTCGTACTGGCGGATGACCTCCGCCAGCGCAAGCCCAGCATCCTGCAAGATTTTGTGCTGCATGGTGCCCACGCACACAGGGGTGATGCGGCGGGTCGCGCCGGGCAACCCTTGCGGCGGCACGCATTGCAGAAAAGGCAGCAGAACTTCTATGGAATGTTCGCCAAGGTGCGAGTGCAGGTCAGGCGCAAAACCGCCCTTGCCGCACAGGCTGGCGGCCAGCTCCGCATCCACGTCAACACCGCCCAGCGGAGTATGCCACATGCCATCCGGCCACACGCCAAGGGGCGCGCCTCTGCCCGTGTGGTTGGGGCAGAGCATCACGAGCCGCTCCGGCAGGCTGGCTCCGGCTGTTGTTTTGTTCCAGGGGCTCATGAGCGCGGCCCCAAGCACCTTGCCGCAGTAAACGTAGCCAGCATGGGGAAGCATAAGGCCGCGCAGACTTGCAGAGTCCTTGCGCTTGGCGTCAATGGGCGCTGTTGCCGACAAGGCCTTTCCAGCCGTGAGGTATGACCTGATTTCCTTTTGCAGCTCACCGGGCGAAGCGGGATAAAAACGCCCGGCTGCGACAGGTTCACGTTCGGGCATGAGTACTCCTCGCTGGCGCGTCAGTTCAGCCCGCCCAGCAGGGCATAGTGGGTTTCCATGTATTCCTGAAGGCCTTCGCGGCTGCCTTCCCGACCAATGCCGCTGAATTTCACACCGCCAAAGGGTGTTTCGGCGGCAGCAAGGCCCGCATCGTTGAAGCCGGCCATGCCGTACTGCAATTTGTTGAACAGCCGCCAGATGCGCGGCATGTCGCGCGTGCAGACATATGAGGCCAGGCCGAATTCCGTATCATTGGCAAGGGAAATGGCTTCTTCCTCATCGTCAAAAGTCATGAGGGCAGCCACCGGGCCGAAGATCTCCTCGCGGAAAATACGCATCTGCGGGGTCAGGCCCAACAACAGGGTAGGTTCGTAAAAATTCCCGCCAAGGCTGTGCGGTTTGCCGCCGAACAGCAGTTGCGCGCCTTTTTCCACGGCGTCCTTGACCAGAGCATCAGTGTGGGCAACGGCATCGGCATTGATAAGCGGCCCCATGTCTGTCTCCGGCTTGAGGCCGTCGCCCACGCGCATGTCGCTTATGTGGTCGAGCAGATTGGTGGCGAAGGTCTCCACCACGCCGCTCTGCACCAGAAAACGGTTGGCGCAGATGCAGGTTTGCCCGGCATTGCGGAATTTACAGGCCATGGCCATTGTCACGGCCTTGTCCATATCCGCATCGTCAAACACAATAAAGGGCGCGTTGCCGCCAAGCTCCATGGAAATGCGCTTGAGGGTAGGCCCGCACTGGGTTGCCAGTTGCAGCCCCACCGTAGTTGAGCCGGTAAAGCTGAGCTTGCGCACCAGCGGGTTGGCGGTGATCTCGTTGCCGATGCGCCGCGCGCTGCCCGTAACAACGTTGAAAACCCCGGCGGGGATGCCCACCCGCACGGCCAGTTCCGCCATTGCCAGCGCGCTGTAAGGCGTGGCGCTGGCGGGTTTGACCACCATGGTGCAGCCCGCCGCCAGCGCAGGGGCCACCTTGCGCGGGATCATGGACATGGGGAAGTTCCACGGCGTGATGGCCGCCGCCACGCCTACAGGGGCATGACGGGTGAGGGCCTGCACCCCGTGACGGTATACGGGCGTGACCTCGCCGCTGAAGCGGCGGGCTTCTTCCGCAAACCAGGGAAAGTACGATGCACCCTGAAGGATCTCTGCTCTGGCCTCGGCCAGAGGCTTGCCTTCTTCAAGGGTGAGCAGACGTGCCAGGTCTTCAATGTTCTCGGCAATGGCGCGTTCCCAGGCGTGGAGCAGAGCGCCCCGTTCCATGGGCGTTCTTGCGCTCCAGACAGCAAAGGCCGCCTGCGCGGCCTCAATGGCCTCGCGGGTTTCGGCTTCGCCGCAGTTGGGCACGGTGCCCAACTGCTTGCCGTTGGCGGGATTAATGACTTCAATAACGCTTTTGTCGGCCGCATCGCGCCAGTGCCCATTGATGAGGCACTGGCTGCGGAACAGCTCCTGATCGTGCAGAATGCGGTACATAAAACCCCCTGTAATGATCCCCGCAGGGCATCAGAACAGCTGCATGCCGTCTATCCAGTGGTGCTTGACCCTGCCGCGCAGGGGCTGCCCCAGAAATGGCGTGTTGCAGCTTTTGGAATAGAGGTTTTCCGGCCCGGGAACCCATGTTTCGTCCGGGTCAAGCAGGAAGAAATCTGCTGGATCGCCGGGGGTAAAGCCGTTGCAGGGCAGGTTGAAAATTTCTGCCGGGCGGCGGCTCCACAGCCGGTGCACATCGGCCTCTGTCAGCACGCCCTCGGCCACCAGCCCCCAGGTGAGGCTGACAGCCAGATCAAGCCCGGTAAAGCCGCACATGGCATCGTCCAGGGTGCCTTCTTTTTCGTGGGCGGCGTGGGGGGCGTGGTCTGTGGCGAGTATGTCGATGGTGCCGTTTTTCACGGCGCGGCGCAAGGCCTCGCGGTCTGCGGCGGTGCGCAGGGGGGGGCTGACCTTGGCCTGGGTGTTGTAGCCCTCAAGGGCGGTTTCATCCAGCAGCAGATAGTGAGGGCAGGTTTCGGCAGTCACCTTGACGCCGCGCGCCTTGCCCCAGGCGATGCAGTCAACGGTCAGCGCTGCGGAAACATGGGCGATATGCACGGGTACGCCGAGGTATTCGGCCAGCATGATGTCGCGCATGGCCTGATTGGCCTCGCCAGCGGCGGGCTGTCCTTTGACGCCCAGCAGGCCGCTGGTCACGCCTTCGTGCATGCGCCAGCCCTTAGCCAGATGCGGGTCTTCGCAGTGGTCTATGAGCACCAGATCGAGGTCAGCGCCGTATTCCATGATGCGCCGCACAAGCTCCGCGTTGTCCAGCGGGCGGCCATCGTTGGAAACAGCCACGCAGCCTGCTTCCTTGAGTTCCGCGAGGGGGGCCATTTCCTCACCCTTGAGGCCCACGGTGGCGGCGGCAATGGGGTGGAGGCGCGGGCCGTTGGGATGGCTTTTGCGGGCGCTGTCGAGCATGGCGCGCGTGATGCTGGCCGTGTCGTTGACGGGCTTGGTGTTGGCCATGCACATCACCGCGCCAAAGCCGCCCCGCGCTGCGGCCTCAAGGCCGGAGGCGATGTCTTCCTTGTATTCAAAGCCCGGTTCGCGCAGGTGAACGTGGGCGTCGATGCAACTGGGCATGAGCACGAGGCCTTTGGCGTCAAAAACTTCGCGGCTGTCGTAGGTATGGTGTCCTGCCGGGGTCATGGTGACAATCTTGCCATGCCGCACCAGCAGGTCTACCGGGGCTTCAAGGTGGCGTGCGTTCTTTATCAAGAGGCTCATGCGCGTACTCCATCGTTGCGCGTGGCCAGCAGATAGAGCACTGCCATGCGCGTGGCGACGCCTGCGGCCACCTGATTCAGCACCAGGCTCGCGGGGGCGTCTGCTATGTCATTGGAAATTTCAAGCCCACGGTTCATGGGGCCGGGATGCAAAACCTTGGCCTCGGGCGCGGCAAGGGCCAGCTGGCTGGAGCCAAGGCAGAAACGGCGGGAATATTCCGCAAGGTCGGGCAACAGGCCCGCCTGCTGGCGTTCAAGTTGCAGGCGCAAACACATGACGGCGTCCACATCGCGCACGGCTTTGTCCAGCTCCGTATAGATTTCCACGGGCCAGTGATCCACCCCGGCGGGCAGCAGGGTGCGCGGGGCGCACAGGCGCACCTTGACGCCCAGCATGGTGAGCAGGTGCATGTTTGAACGGGCCACGCGGCTGTGGGCAATATCGCCCAGAATCAGCAGGGTGCGCCCGGCAAAGCGGTTTTGCCACGCCTGCCGCAGGCTGTAGCAGTCGAGCAGGGCTTGGGTGGGGTGGGCATGCCAGCCATCGCCGCCGTTGACGATGCCGCAGGGCAGCAGCTCCGCAAGAAAGCGCGCCGCGCCGCTGCTGGGGTGGCGGATGACAATGACATCGGGCCCCATGGCCTGAAGGGTGAGGCCCGTATCCTTGAGGCTTTCGCCCTTGTTCAGGCTTGAGCCTGATTTTGCCAGGGAATAGGTGTCGGCGGAAAGGCGTTTGCCCGCCACGTCAAAGGACGTCTTGGTGCGGGTGCTGTTTTCCACGAAAAACAGCACAACGGTCTTGCCCTTGAGGGTCGGCACCTTTTTGACCGGACGGCTGTTGATTTCCTGAAAGCTGGCGGCCAGGTCCAGCAGGTGCATGGTGTCTTCCGCGCTCAGTTGGGTGACGTCCAGCAGGTCTTTGTGGGGCCAGTGGTAGCGATTGTCGGTATTCATGACGTTGCGTGGTAAAAAGGTCAAAAAAAATCCCCGTTGCTATACAACGGGGGAATACGAAAAACGCCTGCAAATGCGAAAAAAATCAGGAAGGCCGGGGGCGCTGTGCTTGCCCTGCCATAGGAAATTGCGCAAACGGGCGTTGGTCTTCATAAGTAGCAAATGTAGGCGCGCTTGGGCGCATTGTAAAGCAAAAAGTCGGTTGACGCTTGCAGGGGCATTGTCTAGTTGTAGGGCGTACCGCGCACCGATGCAGACGTTTTGCGGCGCGGCTGTAAGTATCTTCAGCGAGGAGAACCACATGCTTGTGTCTCTTGTGGCCTACGTCTTGTGCGGGGCTGTGGCCGGTGTTCTGGCCGGGCTTCTGGGTGTTGGCGGCGGTATTGTTCTGGTGCCCCTGATGGTTGCCATTTTCCCCACCGTGGGAGTTCCCGCCCAGTATGTGCAGCAGATGGCGCTCGGCACATCGCTTGCCAGCATCATGATCACTTCCATCTCCAGCGCGCGGGCGCATAATGCCCGTGGTGCCGTGCACTGGGATATTTTCAAGGCCATTACCCCCGGCATTCTTGTGGGCACGTTCTTCGGCGGCCTTATTGCCACCCATATGCCCACCATGTTCCTGAAGATATTTTTTATCTGCTTTATCCTCTTTGTGTCGGCGCAGATGCTCTCCAACTACCGGCCCCCGGCCAGCCGCGATCTTCCCGGCAAGATGGGAACCGCCGGCGTGGGCGGCGTCATAGGCCTTGTGTCGAGCTTTGTGGGTATCGGCGGCGGTACGCTTTCCGTGCCGTTCATGACTTTTTGCAACGTGCCGCTTCACCATGCTGTGGGCACCTCCGCCGCCATTGGTTTTCCCATTGCCGTGGCGGGTACGCTGGGCTTTATTGTGGGCGGCTGGGGCAGACCTGATCTGCCCGCCATGTCGCTTGGCTTTGTGAACCTGTGGGCGCTGCTGGGCATTGCCACAGCCAGCTTTATGACCGCCCCGCTTGGCGCAAAGCTTTCGCATGCATTGCCTGCCGACAAGCTCAAGAAAGGTTTTGCCTGTTTTTTGATCCTTGTGGCCTTGAAGATGATCTGGGGCCTGGTGTAACATAGACCCATGAAGCTTCAGTCGTACAACAAGGCTCTGGCCGAATCGGTGGTCTGGAACCTGCTCTGGCTTACGCTGGGGTCGGTTCTTATGGCCATATGCATTCAGAGCGTGGCCGCGCCCCATGGCTTCCTTTCCGGGGGAGTCATGGGCGTGGGCCTGCTGGTCAATTACTGGACAGGCACGCTCACGCCGCTGGTCTGGTATTCCATGTTGTGCGTGCCTGTGTATGCTTTGGGCTGGTTTTGCGTGGGCAAACGATTTTTGCTCTACACGGCCTATGGTACCCTTTGCACCACATTGTTCAGTTTTTTCATAACGTTCGAAATTCCTATTACCAACGAAGTGTACGCCACAGTGGTGGGCGGGGTGCTGCACGGCGCAGCCTGCGGCATCATGCTGCGCACCCTTGGCAGCAGCGGCGGTACGGATGTGGTTGCCGTGCTGCTCAAGGAACGCTGGAACGTGCCCATCGGGCAATTCAATTTTCTGTTCAACTCCCTGCTGTTTCTTACGGCGGCCTCGCACATGGCGCTGGATCTTATTGTTGCTTCCATGCTGATGATGTTCATTTCGGCCAGTACGCTGGAGTATGTGCTGGGCCTGTTCAACCGGCGCAAGCTCGTTATGATCATTTCTGACCACGGTGAAGAAATCAGCGAGGCCATCCTGGTGACAGAGCGCTTTGGCGCTACGCTTGTGCGCGGCAAGGGGGCCTACTCCGGCTCGGACCGCGAAATTCTGCTCACCGTCACCAACAATGTGGCGCTCAAGCGGCTGGAGAATCTGGTGTTCAGCATTGACCCGCGCGCCCTGTTCATTGTGGAAAACACATTCTATGTGTCCGGTGGGCAGTTTGCCCGCAGAAGCCGTTGACGGCGGAGGCCCCATGAACCCGGAAAACACGGAATCTCCTGAATCTGACGAGCCGTCGGAGGCCTTGCTGGCCATCAGGGCCAAAAGCATTCTGACCCTTGGCGGCGAAGGCCCTGCGCGGGCCGCCCGCCTCTTTGCCCCGTTGAAAAAGATCGACAACGGCGTGCTGCTGGTGCGCGACGGACTGGTGGAGGATGTTTTGCCGTGGTCGCAGGCCAAACTACCCGCAGGTACGCTGGTGCGCGATGTGGGCGCTGTCTGCCTCGCCCCTGCCTGCGTCAACGCGCACACGCATCTGGAACTTTCGCATCTGGCGGAGAAAACGCGCTGGGGGCGCGGCTTCACCGCCTGGCTGCAAAGCCTCATTCCCCTTCTTGGCGCGGCCCCGCAGGCGGATGCCGTGGAAAGCGCCTGCGCCGCACTGGCCCTGTACGGCACGCTGTATGTGGGCAACATCACTGGCTCCCTGCCCGGCGGCACGGTTCTGGCCGATGCGGCCTGCAATGAGGCAGGGCTGACCGCAAGCCATTTTTGCGAATGGTTTGGCTTTGGCGCGCCCTTTGCCGATGGTGAACGCCCGTGGCCGCCGCGTTGCCGCCAGGCTCTGGCTGATGATCCCTTTCTCATGGCCCGTTGCGCTCCCGGCGGGCATGCCCTGTATTCCACAGGGCCGGAAATCCTCAGCGCTGCGCGGCAGGACTGCTCCCGCATGGGGCGCGTGTTTTCCTTCCACCTTGCGGAATCGCCCGAAGAAACCCAGCTGCTCACATCGGGCAGCGGGCCTTTGCGCGACCTGTACGCCGGGGTTGTGCTGCCGCCAGACTGGTCTGCGCCCGGTTTGCGCCCGCTGGCCTATGCGGTGAAGCTGGGCCTGCTCGGCCCCGGTACTCTGGCCGTACACGGCGTGCAGCTTGACGCGCAGGAAGTGGAAGTGCTGGCAGCCAGCGGCGCGGCCCTGTGCCTGTGCCCGCGCTCGAACCGCAATCTTGGAGTTGGGGTGCCGCCCGTACGCGAGCTTATGGAAAGCGGCGCGCTGCTGTGCCTTGGCACGGACGGGCTGACCTCCAACCGAGACCTGGACGTGCGCAAAGAGGCGGTGTGGCTGCGCGAAACAATGGACGTGCCGCCGGAAGCCCTGGTGCGGATGCTGACGGTTAATGGCGCTGCCGCCCTGAATTTGCTGGGCTGCGGGGCAGGGCGGCTGGAAAAGGGCGGGCCTGCGGATTTTTGTGTGCTGCCAGAAAACCTGACCTACTAGCTGGTCACGAACCCGCAGTGTCCGTTAAGGATCGCGAACAGCTTTCAATCCTCTGAAGGAAGCTGCAAATACCTTGAAATTGTTCTGGATTACCTGTCTTTATGTTTGGCGCATAAAGTCCTTGTCAGGGTAATTTGTTGCTGGCAGTATTCGCCCAGCAGACTGACGCCGTTACGGCATGTATCGCCAGCCTGCCGGGTGCGCCGCCAGGGGGTATTAGCGGCTTATCCGGGTTTGGGGATGCCGACCGCGTTATTACTGCAAGCGGCTTGCCGCTTTTTCTTAACCTGCGCCAAGAAGGACAACATGACCGAGGAAGTTTTGGATTGGAAGGAAGCCATTGCCAGGGTGCTCAACAAGCGCGACATGTACGTCAAGCTGCTTGCCAAGTTTATTGAAACGGAGCGCGACACCCCGTCAAAGGTGGCTCAGGCCCTGAAGAGCGGCAACATGGAAGAAGCCCGCAACCTTGTGCACAGCACCAAGGGAGCAGCCGCCAACCTGGGGGCCAAGGCGCTGGCCGCCGCTGCGCTTGAGCTTGAGATGGCCGTAAAGGCCGGGGCGGATACCGACCGCGCCATGAGCCATTTTTCTGCCGCGCACATGGACACGCTTGTGACCATGCACGCCTTTATGACGCAGTAGGCTGACTTTGCTGAAAAAGTTGAGCCCCTCCGCTGGGATGTCCGGCAGAGGGGCTTTTTTTATGGGCGGCAGGCAAGCGCGGGCCTGTTTCTGGCCGGTGATCCCTGCAATATTTTGAAGTAATAAGAGCGGGGCTGCTGGATGCCCTTATGCAAAAAGCCCCATCCCCGCAAAATATTTAAATGCCAGTCTGCCCACAGGCCTAGGGGCAGAAGCATTCGTGCGTTTCGTCCATGAACTGTTCAAGTTTTGCCACAGCCTTGCGAAGTTCGCTCTCAACCTGTTGGTGTTTCTCCGGCGTGTCGCGAAAGGCGGGCAGGGAGACGCTCATGGCGCAGTCCACGCGCCCGGCAAAGGTAACGGGCACGGCATAGCAATGTAGCTGCGGGTTGATTTCGCCAATATCTCTGGCAATGGCCCCCTGACGTACCTTTTGCAGCTCTTCCAGAAAGGCGTCCATGTCAAAAGGCTCGGTGCAGAGCTCCCCGGCAAAAAGGGCGACCACTTCCTCCCTTTTGCACTGGCTGAGCAGCGCCTTGCCGAGAGCCGTTTTGCGGGCGGGCATGCGCGACCCCACGCGGGAAATGATCTGGATAGGCTCGCGCGAATCCACCTTGGCTATGTAGAGCACTTCGGTATGAGAGAGAATGCCCAGCTGGCAGATTTCGGCGCAGGCGTCCACCACCTGCCGCATGCAGGCCTGCGCCTGCGCCATGAGGGGATCTTGCGTACGGAAACCTTCTGAAAAAAGGTACAGGCCCCGGCCCAGTTCATACCGGCCAGAGAGTTTGTCTCTGCGAACAAAATCATGCTGTTGCAGGGTCTCAAGAATGGGCGAAATAGTGCCCTTGCTGCTGCCGATGCACTGGGCAAGCTGGGTAAGCGTGAGGCCGTGTTCTGTATCAGCCAGAGCTTCAAGGAGTGAAATGACCCGCTGGGTCGGCATGTGGACGGTCGGTTTTTGTTGATCTTGCATGCCCATTGTTTTGCACGGAAAAACAATTTTTTTCAAGAAAAGGTCCGGGGGATGCTTGACGCAGATTGTTTGTCCGTATAGTTTGTATTTACGTATTAGGTTCGTATATGCAAACAACGGGATGCAATCCTGAAAAGAGGGTGATCAAATGGGAACAACGGGTGCTCTGATTATTCTTGGTGTGACAATCGTCGGCATCGTGGTGCTGTGCGTGCGTTACAGGGTTCATGCATTTTTGGCGCTTATAGCTGCCTGCGCATTTTTGGGGATTGCCAGCGGCATGCCTCTGGGGGCCATTGGTTCGTCCATTGAAAAAGGTATGGGCAATACCTTGGGCTTTCTGGCTCCCATCCTCGCGCTGGGCGCGTTCATGGGCAAGATGCTTGAAGTTTCGGGCGGCGCGCAGCGGCTCGCCAAATCGCTCATTGGCGTTTTTGGTCAGACCAAGGCCTACTGGGCCATGCTCATCATTGGCTACATTTGCGGCATCCCCGTGTTTGCCCAGGTGGGCATGGTGCTGTTGATGCCCCTGGCCTTCTCCATTTCCAAGGAATCCAAGCTTTCCATCCTGCTGGTGGCTCTTTCTCTCTACACTGGCCTGCTGGTTGTGCACTGCGTTGTGCCGCCGCATCCCGCAGCCATGGCCATTGCCAAGGAACTGAACGCCGATGTGGGCAAGGTGATCCTTTACGGCCTCGTTCTGGTGGTGCCCGGCGCCATCATCGGCGGCCCCATTTTTGCCAAGTACATCAGCAAAAACATCATTGTGCCGCTGCCTGAAGGGGCCGTTACCACCGTTATCAGCAAGGATGGCCGCGACCTGCCCAACTTTGGCGGAACCCTGCTGCTGACACTGCTGCCGCTGATCCTCATGATCGGCAAGACCGTGGTGGAATTTTCCTCCAGCAAGGATGCGTCCTACATGCCCCTGGTGGAATTTTTGGGCCATCCTGTGATCGCCCTGTTCATTTCCGCCGTGGCCTCCCTGATCTTTCTTGGCGTGAAGCGGGGCTTCAGCTCCATTGAGCTGAGCGGCTTCTGCGACAAATCCCTCCTGCCCATGGTTTCCATTTTGCTGGTTATTGGCGCTGCTGGCAGCTTCAACAAGGTCATCATGGATTCCGGCATGGGCAACGTGCTCAAGGACGTGCTGGTCACGCTCAACATGCACCCGGTCATCATGGCCTGGCTGATTGCTTCCATCATGCGTTTTGCGCTGGGCAGCGCCACCGTCGCCATGATGACGGCTGCTGGCTTTATCAGCCCTGTGCTGGCCGTGCATCCTGTTGACCCTGCGCTCATGTGTATTTCCATCGGCGCTGGGGCCATCGGCTGGTCGCACGTTACGGACTCCGGCTTCTGGTTTTTCCGCGAATTTTTGAACATGTCGGTCAAAGACATGTACCTGTCCTTCACCTTGTCTGGCTGCATTGTGTCGATCATCACGGCGATATTCTGCTACCTGGCATCGTTTGTTATCTAACCGAGCTATACGGAGATTATGATGAAATATATAACGCCCACACTTACCGCGCTGAAAAGCAAAACAGAAATCGACGTGCAGTCGTGCCTCAAGCACTACGATTTTCTTATCAATGCCGGTATTGACGGTGTGGCCATATTTGGCAGTTCCGGTGAGTTTCCGCATCTTTCTGTTGAAGAACGCAAGAACCTGATTTCTGCGGCCATCAAGCACATCGACCGCCGCATGCAGGTGCTGATCGGCACTGGCGACATGCGGGTTGAGGAATGCGTTGCCTTGTCCAACTTTGCCTTTGAGCAGGGCGCGGACGGCGTGATGGTGGTGGGGCCGTGGTATTTTGCCCTCACGGATGCGGACGTGATGAGCTACTTCGGCGCGGTGGCGGAGCAGGTGCGCGGCAAGGTGTACATCTACAACTATCCCGACCGCACCGGATACACCATTTCGCCCAGCGTGGTGCTTGAACTCGCCCGCCGTTATCCCAATATTGTGGGCATCAAGGACACCATTCCCGACATGGCCCACACTGTGGAGCTTATCCAGACCGTCAAGGGCAACATCCCCTCCTTTGAAGTGCTGAGCGGCTTTGACCATAACTTTGCGTCAAACGTTCTGGCTGGCGGCGATGGCTGCATTGCGGCTGTTTCCAACGTGCGCCCCGACCTGTGCGTGGCCTGGCGCGATGCCATGAAGGCCCGTGATTTTGACGGCACCATGAAGTATCAGCAGCTGTTCAACCGCATTGTGGGCGTGTACGGATTTTCTTCGCCTTTTATGGCGGCCATGAAGGGCCTGCTTGTGGATGCGGGCATTTTTGCCTCAGCCACGGTTGCGTCCCCCTATCAGGAGGCAACCTCTGCCCAGATGTTTGCCGTGCGGGAATTCATGCGCGGCTTTTAGGGCATTTCAAGCGTGAAATGCCCCAGATGGAGCAATCGGCGTTGGTTACGCTGACGCCGTCACGGTTTCAGGGCCTTGTAAGGATGCAAAGGGCGGCCTCCCTCTGGCCGCCCGCTGAAACCGGCAACTTCTCAACAAAGAGAGTATGCTATGTCCATTGCAGATATTTACGCCAATCCGCAGAATGATGTGTATAATGTAAAGACCCACGCTTCCGGCCCCAAGGGTTCGCTGCCGCTCACTGGCGACATGCTGCGCGAACTGCCCTGCGGCGATATTTTCGGCATGACGCTGGATGCTGGCATGGGCTGGAAGCCTGAAGATATTCTTGGCCCCAACGTGTTGATCATCAGCACCCTTGGCGGCAAGCGCAACGATGACGGCACCCCCGACGCCCTGGGCCTGCACGTGGGCCACTGGGAACTGGGCTTGCAGATTTCCGCCGCCAGCAAGGAGATCAAACAGCAGAAGGGCGTTCCTTTTGCCTCGTATGTGACCGACCCCTGCGACGGACGCACCCAGGGCACCACAGGCATGTACGACTCCCTTCCCTTCCGCAACGATGCGGCCATGGTCTTCCGCAGGCAGATCCGTTCCCTGCCCACAGTTGGCGCTGTTATCGGCGTTGCCAGCTGCGACAAGGGCCTGCCCGCAACCATGATGGCTCTGGCCTCCATGCATGATCTGCCCTGCGTGATGGTGCTTGGCGGCTCGACCCTGCCCCCCACCGACGGCGAAGACCTCGGCAAGGTGCAGACCATCGGCGCGCGTTATTCCAACAACGAACTGAGCCTTGAGGACGCAGCCCGCCTTGGCTGCCGCGCCTGCGGTTCCGCTGGTGGCGGCTGCCAGTTCCTTGGCACTGCCGGAACCTCGCAGGTTGTGGCCGAAGGCCTTGGTCTGGCCCTGCCGCACACGGCCCTTGCCCCCTCTGGCGAACCCGTGTGGGTGGAAGTGGGCCGCCAGTCGGCCAAGGCCGTGATGGGTCTGCTGAAAAAAGGCATCACCATCAAGGATATCATCACCGACAAGGCCATCGAAAACGCCATGATGGTGCATGCGGCCTTTGGCGGTTCCACCAACCTGCTGCTGCATCTGCCCGCCATTGCCCATGCGGGCGGTTGCCACCGCCCCACGGTGGAAGACTGGGCGCGTGTGAACAGCATGGCCCCCCGTCTGGTCAGCGTGCTGCCCAACGGCCCGGTGTATCATCCCACTGTCCGCGCCTTTATGGCTGGCGGCGTGCCGGAAGTCATGCTGCACCTGCGCGACCTCGGCCTGCTGCATCTGGATGCTCTCACTGTTACCGGTCACACCGTGGGTGAAAACCTTGAATGGTGGGAAAAGAGCGAACGCCGTGCCCATTTCCGCCGTATGCTCAAGGAGCTGGACAACGTGGAGCCGGACGATGTGATCATGTCTCCCGCCCGCGCCAAAGAACGCGGCCTGACCTCCACCATTACCTTCCCTGTGGGCAACATTGCGCCCGAGGGTTCGGTCATCAAGTCCACGGCCATTGACCCCACGGTCATCGATGCTGACGGCGTTTACCGCCACACGGCGGCCATCAAGGTTTTCACCGCCGAGCCTGACGCCATCAAGGCCATCAAGGCCGGAAAGATCGAAAAGGGCGACATGCTGGTGGTTATCGGCGGCGGCCCCTGCGGCACCGGTATGGAAGAAACCTATCAGCTCACCTCGGCGCTCAAGCATCTGTCGTATGGCAAATATGTGTGCCTGCTGACGGACGCGCGCTTCTCCGGCGTTTCCACCGGTGCGTGCGTGGGCCATATCGGGCCGGAAGCACTGGTGGGCGGCCCTGTTTCCAAGCTGCGCGACGGCGATATTGTGGAAATGGTCGTGGACTGCAACAAGCTGGAAGGCCGCGTCAACTTTATCGGCACTGACCCGCAGCATCCCCTCACGCCCGAGGAAGGTGCCAAGGTTCTTGCCGGGCGCGAAACGCACCCCGGCCTCAAGCCCGCGCCCGCTCTGCCTGACGACACCCGCCTGTGGGCGGCCTTGCAGGCCGTGAGCGACGGCACCTGGGGCGGCAGCGTGTATGATGTGGACAAGATTGTCACAGTGCTCGAGGCTGGTAAAAAAGCCCTGGGCATGTAACAGCCCCATAGACTGATAGTGCAATAAAAAGGGCCGTCCCGTAAGTGGGGCGGCCCTTTGACATAGACAAATAACAAACAGTTACGCGCCAGACGCCTCAAGCACAAAGCGGCGCACGTTGCGCATTTCTTCGCACAGGGCGGGGTAGTCGAAGCGGGTAAAGCGTCCGTCCTGGTACAGCACCTCGCCGCCCACCATGGTCATGCGGGTTTCCATGCCTGTGGCCGCGTACACAAGGTGCGACACTTCATTATACATGGGTTGCAGGTTTGGTTCGCTGAGGTCAAGGGCCACGCAGTCGGCTGCCTTGCCGGGGGCCAGAGAGCCAAGACGTTCATCGTGCATGGCCGCTGCGCCGCCGAGGGTTGCCATATCCAGCACCTGCGCCGCAGGCAGCAGGGTGGGATCAAGCCCTGTGAGCTTGTGCAGCAGGGCGGCGCGGCCCATCTCTGAAAACATGTTCAGCCTGTTGTTGCTGGCCGCGCCATCCGTGCCAAGGCCAACATGCATGCCGCGCGCCAGCATGGCCGCCACCGGGGCGGCGCCCGAGGCCAGCTTCATGTTGGACGATGGGTTGTGGGCCACCACGGCCTTTTGCCGGGTCAGCAGGTCAAGCTCCGCCGAGGTCACATCCACCACATGGGCAAGGGTGCAGGGCACGTCGAGCAGGCCGAGGCCGCGGCAGTATTCCGTTGGCCTTTTGCCTTGGGCAGACAGGCATATCTGCGTTTCTGACGGGGTTTCCGCCAGATGAATGTGCAGGGGCAGGGCAAGCTCCTGCGCGAGGTCGCGGCAGGCTGTCAGAATCTCCGGTGTGGTGGTGTAGACGCTGTGAGGGTTCACGGCCACGCGCAGGCGGTCGTGATTGCGATATTTTTCCGCCAGGGCGCGAGTGGCGTCAAGCGCTGCCTCCGGCCCCGGAAAAGCCGCAGAAGGAAAGGCAAAAACAGCCTCGCCGCCCAGACAGCGCAGGCCTGCTGTGTCGGCGGCTTCAAAGACCGACTCTTCAAAAAGATACATGTCCACGCAGGCGGTGGTGCCCGTGCGCAGCATTTCCGCATAGCCAAGCAGGCTGCCGAGGCGCACCATCTCCGGCGTCAGCTTTTGCTCCACGGGAAAAATACTCTGGTTCAGCCAGTCCATGAGCGGCATGTCGTCGGCAAGGCCGCGCAGAAAGGTCATGGCCGCATGGGTGTGGGCGTTGACGAGGCCCGGCAGAACGAGCATGTTTTCGAGGTGCAGGGTGTTGCCGGACTGCCAGTTCTGGATAATTTCGGCGGTGGGGCCGACTGCGGCAACCAGACCCTTGTCGATGGCCAGAGAGGCCTTTTCTATAACGCGGCGCTGCTCGTCCTGAGTGACGATGCAGGCGGCATGGAGCAATGTGTCGCAGTGGCGCATGCGTTTCTCCACAGACAGGTTGGCGTGATATTTCCATTAATGACGCGAGATTTCAGGTGTAGCGCCCTGGCTCGCGCTTGGCAAGAGTTCTTGCCGTACCGGGTGGAATGGCGTGAACAGCATGCGTTGTCTGATCTTGCACGGCCTCGCGGGGAGCCCCTTTGAGGTTCGGCCAATGGCCGAGGCCCTTGAAGCTGCGGGCCATGTTGCCGTGTGCCCGGTGCTTCCGGGGCATGCCGCTTCGGAAGAGGAATATCTGGCAAGCTCTTACGCGCAGTGGCTTGACTGCGCCCGAGGAGCCTACCTTGACCAGTGCTCGGGCGGCCCCGCACTGCTGGCTGGTTATTCACTGGGCGGGCTTCTGGCGCTGGACATTGCCGCAGAGGCCGCCGAGGGGCGGCTTCCGGCCCCGGCAGGTCTGCTCCTGCTGGCAACGCCGCTTTTCTTGTGGCGCTTGCATCCCCTTTTTCTTGCTGACTGGCGCATGGCCCTGCTGCCCCTGTGGTGCCGGTTGCAGCCGGTGCGGCGGGTGCCGTCACGGTCTGCGGCAAGCAGGGCCGTTGCCCCCTGGCAGGGGCACGAAACCCTGTGTTCATACAGCCACTTACAGCAATTGATGCAGGCGCAAAAAAGGGTGCGGGGCACTCTTGGCAAGATATGTGCGCCGCTGTGCGCCGTGCAGCTATATAGTGATGGCGTATGCCCGCCTTTCAATTCCAGTTTTCTGCTTGAACAGTGCGGCGCGGCTGATGTGAGGCTGCATCTTTTGCGGGTAACAAGCCCGCACGGGGGGCATTTGCCAACAACGCACATGGAAAGCCGCGAGCGCGTGGCCGCCATTGCCGTGGCCTTTGCCAGCGAAGTGGCGGCGGGAAAGGCTTGCATGATTGCGCCGCAGCGTATATAGAAATTGGCTGGCATTGCCCGAAAATCGGGCGCGGGCAAGGTTTTGCCCTTGCCGATGCCGGGCGGTACTTTTTTAATGCTATACCCACACCCTATGGAGGTGCGTTTTGTTTGAATCCTTAGCTTATGCCATGGGCACTCCCCAGGCCGGGGCGGCTCCCGCCAGCGGACAGGAAATGCTGATGCAGTTTCTGCCCCTCATCGTCATGTTTGTCATTTTCTGGTTCCTGCTTATCCGTCCCCAGCAGAAGCGGGCCAAGGTCCACAAGCAGATGCTGGCCGAACTCAAGCGCGGCGACCACGTTATGACCTCAAGCGGTCTGCTTGGCCGTATTCTTGAGATCGACGATGAACAGGTGCTTCTTGAGAGCGGCGAAGCCAAGCTGCGCGTTTCGCGCGGCTCCATCGGCGGCGTTATTCCTGCCAAGGGCGGCAAGGACACCAAGGAAGAAAAGTAGCAGGTCGCCTTGGCGGCTTGTGTCTGCCTCTGCCAGGCGGGCGAAGTGCATGGCCCATGAGCTGGACTGGCGGTCGCCGGATCGGCTCAAGGGCTTTTGCCTCTTGACGTGCCCGGATTTTCGGGTCTTCGGAGTTTCCGGCTTTGTCGGTAGCCCTGCGGCCGTCCCTCAAGGGATAGCCGCGTGGTTGCGGCAAAGCTTAATCTGTTGTGTGGAAGGTGAACGATGGGTCTGCTCTGGCGCTTGTCCATAGCCATCATGGTTTTTGTGTTGTCCCTTGTTTACGCGCTCCCCAGCGTTCCCTATCTGGGAACAGCTCTTGAGCGCGTTCTGCCGTCGAGCAAAATCAATCTCGGCCTTGACCTCAAGGGCGGCATCCATCTGACGCTTGGCGTTGACGTTGCCAAGGCCGTGAGCAATTCGCTGGCCCTGACCGGGCAGGATTTGCGCCGCGTGGCCGAAGATGAAAAGATTGTTGTGCTGCGCCCCCGCGTGGTGGGCGGCACCGCTCTTGAATTTGTGCTGCCGCGCGCAGAAAACGAACCGCAGTTCCGCGAACTGCTGGCCCGTCACTTTCCGCAGTTGAGCGTGGGCGAACCCCAGGCCGGCGAAGCGGGCCAGTTGCGTTATGTGGCTCGTTTTACGGCGGCGGAAGTCAAGCGCATTGAAGACCTTTCGCTTGATCAGGCCCTGCGCACCATCCGCAACCGTATTGACCAGTTCGGCGTGGCCGAACCCGATATCCGCAAACAGGCTGGCAACCGCATTCAGGTGCAGTTGCCGGGTATTTCTGACCCGCGCCGCGCCGTGCAGGTTATCGGTCAGACCGCTCACCTCGAGTTCCATCTGGTGCGCGAGGATGTCGACCCGGGCAAGGCTGTACTGCCCCCCGGCGTGATCGCGCTGCCCATGCTGGAGAAGAACCCCGGCCAGCAGCAGAAGGAAACCCTCATCGCTGTTGAAAAAGACGCCATGCTCACGGGCGAAGACGTGTCGGACGCCCGGCCCGCCTTTGACAACATGAACCAGTCCTACGTTACCCTGAATTTCAATGCCCGCGGCGCGCGTATCTTTGAACGCGTCACCGGTGAAAATGTGGGACGCCGCATGGCTATTGTGCTTGATGGCAAGGTGTATTCCGCACCTTCCATCCGCGAGCGCATCGGTGGGGGCAGGGCCAGCATTTCGGGAAGCTTCACCACTGCCGAATCTCAGGACCTTGCCATTGTGCTGCGCGCAGGTTCCCTGCCCGCGCCTGTCTCCGTGCTTGAAGAACGCACGGTCGGTCCCTCGCTGGGTCAGGAAGCCATCGACAGCGGCATCCGCGCTGCCATGGTTGGCGCTGTGGGAGTGGTGCTGTTCATCGGCATCTACTACGGTTTGAGCGGCCTCATTGCCGACGTCATGCTCTGCTTTACCATGCTTATTGTCATGGCAGGCATGGGCGCTTTTGGCGCAACCCTGACGCTGCCGGGCATAGCAGGTATCGTTTTGACCATCGGTATGGCGGTTGACGCCAACGTGCTGATCTACGAACGCATACGAGAGGAAATAAGGCTGGGCCTCACGCCGCTTGCCGCAGTGCGCGCAGGTTTTGACCGCGCGGCCATTTCCATTACAGACTCCAACCTCACGTCCATCATTGTGACCGTCATCCTGTACCAGTTCGGCACTGGCCCCATCCGTGGCTTTGCCGTGACGCTGGGACTGGGCATCGTGGCCTCCATGTTTACGGCCATCTTTGTATCGCGGGCAATCTTTGAGGAGTGGGCGCGGCATTGCGGCCCCAAGGGCATCAGCATCTAGAGCATTTCGTGGCGCGGATTTTCTCTTCAAAATCCGCGCAGAGCAGACAAACGTTTTCAATGCTACTCTGCTCTAGCGCGCCGGGAGGCAATTATGGGTTTCGCTTTTATCAGACATGACACCAAGTTTGATTTCATTGGCCTGCGCCATTGGGCATATGGCATTTCGGCCTTGCTGATTCTGGTGGGTATTATCTCCACCATGTGGGGCAACGGCCTCAAGATGGGCATCGACTTTGCAGGCGGCGTTATTGTTCAGATTCAGTTTCAGCAGCCCGTGAAAGACGAAGCATTGAAGAAAAGTCTTGAAGTTCCCGCACTGCCGGGCATCACCACCCAGAAGTTCGGCGATGGCGACAGGGACTATCTGCTGCGTTTTTCCAATTCGGAAAACAGCGATGCAACACAGGTTCGTACCGCTGTTGTGGATTCTCTGGCAGCAGCCTTTCCGGACAACAAGGCTGAAATCCAGCGTCTGGAAGTGGTCGGCCCCAAGGTCGGCGCAGATTTGACCAACAAGGCACTGAGCGCGCTTTTTTACGCAGTCTTGCTCATTGCCGTGTATATCTCCGGCCGGTTTGAACAGCGCTGGATGGCTGGCGCGGCCATGGCAGCGGCATTGTGGGGAGGCACCTATCTTGTGGGCCTCACCGGGCTTGGCATGGGCTGGCTGGTGTTGATATCACTGGCAATCACCCTCGTGGTGTGCTTTGTGCTGCGGCTCAACTTCGCGCTCGGCGCGGTTGTGGGCCTGCTGCATGACGTGGGGATCACTCTGGGTCTGCTTTCGCTCATGAAGGTTGAGGTTGACCTCAACGTTATGGCGGCCCTGCTAACCCTCGTGGGCTACTCGCTCAACGACACCATCATCGTTTATGACCGCCTGCGCGAAAATCTTCGCGCCGCGCCCGAGCTGAGCATGGCCGAGCTGATTAACCGTAGCGTTAACCAGACCCTTTCGCGCACCATCCTCACTAGCGGCACGACATTTTTGGCAACCCTTTCCCTGTTCCTCGTGGGCGGCGGCGTTATCCATGATTTCGCGTTGACCGTGCTTATTGGCGTGGTTGTAGGCACGCTTTCTTCAATCTACGTGTCTTCCGCAGTGCTGCTGGCACTTGGCGATACTGATTTTTATGTTGCCCTTGTGCAGCAAAAAGGAAAATACGAGCGCCCCGGCGAACACGGCGTTGTGTAGCCTTTGTTGCAAAGCGCAGAGCTGCTTTGCCTGAAAGATCAGTGAAAATCCCCGGCTGCCTCGGCAACCGGGGATTCGTTTTTCAGTCATACGGTCTGTTGCTATAGATCAGCTATGAAAAAAGGCATGCTGTGGGCATGCCTTTTTTACAAGTCAGCCGATAAGGCAAACAGAAGCATAAGGTTCAGGCATCATGAATTTCCTGCTTGATGACGGCCTCGGCCTTGATACGGTCAAGCAGTTCTGCAAAAGTGGCTTTAACGTGCTCGCGTATGTCGCCCGCCACCACAAGAAAGAGCAGGTCGTCACCTGGTTTGAGCAGGCCTTCCTCGGCTTGGGCAACGATGGCAAAAATTCCCGGCTGTTTTTCCATCTCGCGGCAGATGGCGTCCATTTTTGCGGTGTCGTGGGAAACTTGCACGGCTGTAACCGGGGCATGATCCCCGCGCGACCATGCACGCACAACACCGTTGTGCACCAGCATCATACCCACGTGGTCGGCGAAGCCGGGGCGGGCTTTGAGTTCCTGAAGAGTTTTGTTAATGTCCATAAAAACCGCCTTGGTTTTATTGGCTAGATCAACGCCGTTCATTTCAGGCTACAACATGGCAGCCTTTGTATAAAGGACTTTATTCATGGCGCATTTATCGCAGTTACTCTCACGCCTGCCGGGCAATATTGATGTGCGCATGAGCACCATGGGCCATGTGGTGTGGGTGAGCTGGCACGACAGGCTCGCCCCCGCCGTAGGCCAGACGCTGCTGAATTATGGCGGCATGCTGGTGGGAGAAGAAGCAGAGCAGTCAATCTGGTTCTTCTTTACTGACGACGTTTTCCTGGCTCTGGCCCGGCTGATGGTGTGGGGCAACTTTAACGAACTGCCCGTTGCTATTGAACTGTTCCCGGGCCGGTTGCAGTTCGGGCGCAAGCGTGAGGTCAACCTGCTGCTGGACGGAGCCTTGCAGGCGCAGCAGATTGTTGTGACCGATGCCCTTGAAATCTGGATACATCCCAAGAGCCGCGAGGGTAAAAAAGGACTGCCCGGCATCACCTTTGAGCGCCGTTCCGGGCGGCAGGGCATGGCGGGTGTGGACTGGGCCTCCATGACGGTTGACGTGCGCATGCCCTATGCCTCCACTCAATCGTGGTTTGCCGTGCTGCACCCCTTGGGCAGCCCGCTCGACAAGGCCTATCAGGTCGGCTGGACGTCCATGTTCAAGCGGCTTGAAGCCCTGCTGCAAAAGCACAAGATCAAATCCATCGTGGACAATACGTTCATGATGATTGCCATAGACAACCTGCAAATGTTGCGCACCTTCATGCGCGACTATCTGCATAGCTTTGACAAAGAAAAAAACGAAGCTGCGGGCTACTGGCCATGCGTAAGCGTGGTTGCCGACCGCAACAACCTGAATTTCAATGCTGATCTGCCCAAGAAGATAGGCTTGCAGTGGGATAATCTCATGCCGGATTTTCCCTACCTCAGCTATCGTAATGCCTATCTGCTGGGCGAGGGGTTTACTGTTCGCGATCTGCGCTTTACCGGCGAGCAGATGGCTATGGACAGCTGGTGCAACGTGATGCTGGACGAAAACAGCCTCAGCGGCAGGTCTATTACGCTGCTGATGCCAAGCCGCCTTACATCGCCCAGCCCTTCTGGCACGGGTTGCGTCTATTGCGGTATTCACAGCCACGATTCTTCAGAATGCCCCACGCGTTTTGGGGCAGCCTCCAACAGCCAGGAAGTGTGGGAAAACCTCGGGCAGCTGGATCTTGAAGCTATCAATGAAGGGTTCCGCAGCATCGAAATGACGCTGACGGAAAAAGGGGTAGGCGGCTACGGGGCGGTGCTTGGCGGCGAAGACGATGCCGCTGTGGTGCTGCGCGCCGTGCTTGAAATCAATTCTGCCTGCCAGTTGCGCAACGTGCCGAGGCACTGGCTTTACCGCATGCGCGAGCCAGAGCCCAACGAGGCCGTGCCCGCCAAGGATGACAGCCCCGCCTGGGAGCTGCTGGACAAGCTCATAACCACATCTCCGTCTGAAATGTCGGAGATGGAAAAGAAGATAAGCCAGGCGATTTCGCGGCATCAGCGCGATCCGCGTTTGCACATGGTGCAGGCTTTTGCGCACATTGAGCGCAACGATTATCCCCGTGCGGAAACGGCGTTCCGCAATGCGGCTGTGCTTACGCCATCGCCCGCCCTGCAGGCCTGGACAGAATTTTTTCTTGCGCGTCTGGCGGAAGAACAAGGGCAGTTTTCCCAGGCCATTGAACAGTATTCACAAATTTGGCGCGTCATGCCCCAGTGGCGCGAGGTCAAGTACCGCGAAATCGTATGTCAGGTGAAAATGGGTTTTTGCGAGCCTGTGCTGGATCAGCTTACAGCGCTCATCCGCGAGGAACCCGCGTACTTCAACAGGATTCTTATAGATCCGGCCCTTGAACGCGGCCGCCTGCTGATTCTTTCAGCCCTTTATGACCTGTGGACAGAGGCCAAAAAATGTGCAGATGCCGACCGGGTTCGCGTCAACGAGATCAGCGCCCGCATAAATGCCTGGTTTGCGCCGGAACACCCTGTTCAGTTGCAACTGGGTGAAAAGGTGCGTGAACTGGAAACCCTGGCCAACATCAACAACTACCTTGCCTACCTTAAGGTCGTGGCTGAGCGCCCCAACCTTGAAAGGGAAATGGAAGACTGCATAGCCCGCGAAGTTGAAGACCTTCGCAACCGGTACAAGTATTATCTTGATATTTTGCAGGAAATCCGGGATGAAGCCTCTTGGTTCCCCTTTCCAGCGGCTTTGCGGGAGTTCAGTCAGGAATTTAACGAGAGCGCGGGCATCATCAACCGGGCATTTTCGTGCAACTTCAAGGAGGCCGAGGCGTTCAAGCGCGCTCAGGGTGAAACTCCTCACCTTGCTGAATTGTTGCGCAGTCTGCGCAAGCGTCTGCAATTTTTGCGAATGGTACGCGATGGAACTCTTTTTGGCCTTACCCTGCTCAAAACGTTCATGTGGCTGGAAGCCTTGGGGCTGCTGCTGTGCTTCGTTGCCGTGCCGGTGGTCTATTTTTGGGGCGATACGCTGCGTCTGGGCTGGTTACGGGATATTCTTGGCTCCGAACCGTGGTCGATCCAGAAGATCCTGATTCTCATCGTGACAATGGTTTCTCTGGGGACTGCGGCCCTGCGTACGACACTTGTTTTTGATCGCAAACGTGAGCGCCTGCTTGAGGAAGCGCGGCAGCAGCGCGAGCAGGCGCAGCAAACACGGCTTGAGCGCGTTCGTCAGCAACGCAGGCTTGAGGCTGAGCGCGCCCAGAAAAGGAAGGATGCGGAGCAATCGGGGAAGAAGTAGCTAAACCTGAGCCAGCCACTTGCATAATTTATCGATAATTGTTATTAATAAATTAAGCACTCAAGGAGGAAGCCATGACATCCCTGAAGGATTTTTCTCTTTACAATATAGACTGGAACCTCAGCCCCGAGCACGCAGTAACCATGTATCTGGAATGGGGAAATAACGACTGGCATTCAGAATACCCGCCGGTTCGCTCCAAGGAAGATGTGTCCCACTACTTTGTGGTGGACAGCTGGCAGGAGCCGCCAGTTATACGGCTTGTGAGGCGTAATTCTGAAAGGGCGGACGATCTGATCACCGTTCCTCTGCCTTCGGGCCTGATGGAAGATTACCGCAAGGTTCACGGTTCATGGCGGGGCATAAGCGAACCCACGCCCGAAGTGAAGTCCTGGCTCAAAAAGGAGCTTGGGCAGGATTGATGCCCGGCCCAGGGTGCCCCTGAAGTGCCCAACGATACAAAGAAATGTTAAAAGGCCCGCGCAAGCGGGCCTTTCTCGTGACATGGAAAAAGTCAAAGAGGCGGCGTTAGCGCGCTCCAAAGCCGGGGATGCGGTATCTGTCTTCAAGCCAACGCAACAGAAACGTTGCCAGGGTGACCATTGCCAGGTAGTAGGCCCCCACCGCGATAAAGACTTCGGTAAAGCGAAACGTATCAGAGGCAACAACCTTGCCTTCGCCCATGAGTTCAAGACACGTGACCAGATAGGCCAGTGAACTGTACTTGATAAGATAGATGATCTCATTGCCGCAGCCGGGCAGGGCGCGTCTGGCCGCCTGAGGAATAATGATCCACGAGACCGTCTGCCACTGGCTGAACCCAAGCGCCTGTGCGGCTCGCACCTGGCCCTGCCTGATGGAAAGCAGCGCTCCTCGCACGTATTCCGACTGGTAGGCGGCTGTACAGAGTGTAAAACTGGTCAGGGCCGCGCCAAACGGTGAAAAGAAAATGCCAAGCTTGGGCAGAGCGTAATAGATCATCATCAGTTGCACGGCCAGGGGTACACCGCGTATCAGCGAGGTATAACCGTTGCCAAGGCGGCGCAGCCAGCGCGGCCCAAAGGCGCGGGCGCAACCCAGGAGTACGCCGCCCACAAAGCCAAGGCTCCCGGCTGGAATAATGAGCGCAATCGAAACCAGCAGCCCACGGTTCAGGGCTGGCAGCAGTTCGTTGCTGAAAAAGGCCGCGTCCAGCACTTAGGCCCCCATCTCCAGCAGACGCTGGCAAAAATCGCGGGTACGCGTGTTTGACCCTTCGGCCAGCAGTACGGCGGGCGAGCCCTGTTCAATGAGTTTGCCGTGTTCCATGAAAATGATTTCGGTGGCAAGGGCACGGGCAAAATCCATCTGGTGCGTTGCCATGACCATGGTCATGCCGCCGCTGGCGAGATCGCGAATAACGGCAAGCACTTCGCCCACAAGTTCTGGGTCAAGGGCCGAGGTCGGCTCATCAAGCAGAATAACCTTGGGATCCATGGCGAGGGCGCGGGCCATGGCCACGCGCTGCTTCTGGCCGCCAGAGAGTTGCGCCGGGTACAGGCTTGCGCGGCGGGCAAGGCCAACGCGGGCCAGCTCCTCCTGTGCGCGGGCGCGAGCATCGGCAGCAGACATGCCGCGCACCTTGCGCAGGGCTATGGCCACGTTTTCTTCGGCTGTAAGATGATCAAACAGGTTAAAATCCTGAAAGATCATGCCAACCTGGGCGCGAAAGGCGCACAGTGCGGCCTTGTCCGCGCGGTTGAGCAACTGGCCTTCAAGATAAATCTCGCCGGAATCCGGGGGGATAAGGCAGTTGATACTTTGAAGAAACGTGCTTTTGCCCGCGCCGGAAGGCCCGATGAGCACCTTGAGTTCGCCCCGGTTCACCGTGAGACTGCAATTATCCAGAATGGGCTTGCCGCCCAACATCTTGGAAATGCCTTTGACCTGCAATACCGCTTGTTGATCCACGCTCATGCTTATCCCATACCCATGCCTTCCATGCCGATCCCTGAGGAATAGCCGGGTACATGGATTTTTTGTTCCAGATGACGCAACAGTTTCAGCACCACCAGCGTCAGCACAAAATACAACACGCCCGCTGTGGCGTAGAGGGCCAGATGCTCGTGCGTTCTGGCCGCCACAAACGAGGTGCGGGCCATGATGTCTTGCGTACCGAGCACAAAGCAGATGGCCGAATCTTTGAGGAGAATAGAAAATTCGTTGGCCCAGCCAGGGATGGAGAGCCGCATGGCCTGAGGCAAAATAATGGAGCAGATGCCTGTGCTTTCGCGCATGCCAAGGGCGCGCGCGGCATTGAGCTGCCCGTGGGGCAAGCTTTCGATAGCGCCCCTGAAAATCTGCGACTGGTAGGCCGTGCTGGTGCTGCCAAGAACAATACAGCAGATGAAAAAGGGATCAATGGAAATACCGATGCTGATGAACAGGCCGTAGCAGAGGAACAGCAGCACCAAAATGGGCACACCTCTGAAAAACCAAACATACAACGCCACCAGCCGCCGAAGCCAGGGGCCGCCATAAACCTGGGCCACGGCCATGGGCACGCCAAGCAGCAGACCCATTGTCAGCGACAGGGTGACGTTGCCCACCGTAACCAGACTGCCGGACAGAATGGAGGGCAGGGCGTTGTATACCACAAGCAGTGAATTCATGTATGGAGGGTGCCTTTTCCGCACAAGCGCGAACCGTCCGGGTTGCAGGCGGTTCGCGCTTGACGTGTGGGCGCTTGCGCGTCCGTTATTTGCTCAGGTATTTCTGCTGCAGTTCTTTCCAGTAGGGGTCGGCCATAAGCTTCTTATAGCCTTCGTTCACCAGCTTCTGCAGTTCCTTGTCGTCTTTGCGCATGGCAACGCCGAAATTGTCGGGTTCGCCGTGGGTGCCGGCCTTCTTGACGGCGCGGCCATTTTCAATGGCGTTGTTGGCGGGCAGTTCGTCCATCAGGGCAGCCTGGATGCGACCATTGAGGAGGTCTTCAACCGCAAGGGGGGAAGATTCGTAAAAGCGCAGTTCAAAAGGATATTTCTTTTCTTCCTGCTCTTTTTTGATGTCGTTGGCTTCAGAGGTGCCGCGCTGCACGCCGAGCTGGATTTTTTTGCTCAGAATATCGGCAGGAGTCAGCTTGGAATCGGCGGGCACAACAAACACGCGCGAAACCGTCCAGTAGGGGTTGGAGAACTGCACAACCTTGGCGCGCTCAGGGGTGATGCTCATGCCGGAGTCAACCATGTCGATCTGCTTGGCGAGCAGGGCGGGGATGATGCCGTCCCATGCCATGGGCTTGTGAACCACTTCAAATCCCATGGTCTTGGCTATCCAGTTCATGGAATCCACGTCAAAACCAGCGGGCTTGCCAGTTTTTTCATCCATGTAGGCAAAGGGCGGATAGTCGGGGTCAATGCCGTTCACATAGGCCTTTTTGGCAAATGCGGGCACGGTGGCCAGCACGGCGGCCAGCAGGGCGCAGACGATAAGCTTCTTCATGTTCAATTTCCCCCTCGGAAAGGACAGAACGGACATGCGCCGACACTGCCGCCTGGGGCGGCTGGCGCGCATACCTGCGCGGTTGGGATTTATTACCAACGCCGCGCGGCCACTGCAAAACAAGGTCTTTCTGTAACAGAAGGAGGGCTGTGACGCAAGGGCGACAGCCCGCGTCACAGGGCCGCCGAGGCAGAGGCGGCCCGAAATGTACGAGCCGGTGTCGGCTTTGCCGACCCGAAAGCG
>VSSQ01000213.1_pt1 | contig 71231 bp, 55 predicted proteins | sample 4763081 | NCBI WGS metagenome assembly VSSQ01 (sample SAMN12137344, study PRJNA551015) | bioreactor metagenome | isolation source: SDC9 anaerobic chlorinated ethene degrading culture | place: USA: Knoxville, Tennesee | collected 2015-01-01
AAGCACCGAAATTGTTAATAACGTAGTGTTTTTGGCAAACTGATTAGTTACAAAAACTTAAATGCGGAGTAATGTTCTAACTTACTAAGTCAAATACCGTAACCCTGAAGATTACCGAGTCTTAGGGTATCCCTGTTATTGCCTCAATTTTGGGTGTAAGTGGATCATATTCAATCTTAATGTTAGGCGATCCCACTGGTGAAATTGTAATTATTGTATTTGACCAAGAGTAAAAGTCAATCTCAGGAACCTTTAGCTGCAAAGCTGAAGATGGTAATGGTGTTGATAAAGGAATTACCAATGGACCTTTTACCAACTAAAGCAACATTTAAAATTAAACATTGTTGTCCGGAAAAAACCTGCTCCTGGACTTAGGGATTACCTCCGGTGAGCTCCCTTTGGTCGGTTCTTCGCTCCACGTTGTTACGCTCAGAAAGACAATGTTTTAGGATTCAAAGGAGGGGGCTTTGTGGCGGCTTCGCCGCCACAAAGCCCCCTCCTTAAAAACACACTCAAATTGAAATCTTTCTATGCGTTAGCGAAGAATCTCATGCTTTTTCCCGAACAATAGTGCAAATTAAATTTCAATCCGGAAGGGTAATTTTCCCCGAATCCACCCAATCCGCTGCATTATGCCGAACCAACACCATCCTTCAGGCGAACTGATCCTTTCCATGCCTTTTACCGTTACATCGGCCGAAACCGATATGTACGGAAGGGCAAGGCTGAGCGCACTGATCAACCTGTTCATACAGTCATCCATTCAGTCGGCCGACCGGCTTGGGTTCGGGTTCAGCGATTTCAGTCCGCAAAAACTCTTCTGGGTGCTCAGCCGCATATCCGTTGAAATCACCGGTCCGCTGCAATGGACGCAGACCGGGGTGGTGGAGACCTGGCCCAAGGACATCGACAAGTTGCTGTATATCCGTGACTTTATCGCGCGCGACAGCCATGAACACGTTCTTGCACGGGCTACCTCGGGCTGGCTGACGGTGGATATGGAAACGAAACGCGGCAAACTGATCGAACTGGAAGACCCATCAATGTTCTTCAGGCTGAAAGACCGGCACGGACTGATGCACAGGCCGGAGAAACTGGGCCCCGTGCATGGCGAAACGGTTGCGGAAATAAAGGTTTCGTATTTCGACCTTGACATCAACCGGCATGTCACCACCACCCGTTATTTCGACTGGATGATGGACACCTTCGGCCATGAATTTCACAGGGACAAATACCCGCAAGCCGTTTCGGCCAATTTTATCAAAGAAATTAAACCCGGGGAAACGATCAGGATAGTCCGCAACCAAACGGGAGCCAACAGTTATTGTTTCGAAGGGTTTAACCTTAGCCGCGAAATCACCGCCTTCAGGGGTGCCATCACATTTTCGGATACGAAATAAGTGATGATGGCACCGGATGAAACAGTGCCATCGGTTTAGTGATATAAGGCCAGGATTCATCAACAGGCAACCTGAATGGTCTGAACTATTGCCTTTTTAAGGGAAATCCGGGTTATCCGATTTTCACCGGACAGCAGACAAGTTCGTGTTTTTCTAATTCAACGCCTCCACCGGCACTTCACCGGTAAGGGTCTTCAGAAAAGCCTCAATATCGCTGATCTGCTGAGGGGTAAGGGTTTTGTTGAGTTCGGCCCGGGCCATGATGTCAATGGTTTTGCTGAGTTCCTTCACGCTGCCGTCGTGCAGGTAAGGCCAGGTTTCAGCGACGTTCCGCATGGACGGGACTTTATACAGGTCGCGGTCAGTCTCGTTTTTGGTCACCTGCATCCTGCCGGTATCGTCCACCTCGCTACCGGTGTACTCCTTGTGTGTGCCAAAGAGCGGATACTTCTGGAACATATTGCCGCCCAGCAAAGGGCCGTTGTGGCAGGCGGTACATCCTGTCCCGATAAAAGCGCCCAGCCCGTTCAGTTCCTCCTCCGTAAGCGCCTGCCGGTCGCCCGCCAGAAACTTGTCGAAACGCGCCGGGGTCAGCAGGGTCCTTTCGAAGGCACCGATGGCATTGCGCATATTGGTGAAGGTGACGGGATTCTTCTCTTCAGGGAAAGCGGCGGCAAACATCTCAACATATCTGCCGTCAGCGGAAAGGCGGTCCATCACCACGGCCTCGCTGGGCATGTTCATTTCGGCGGGGTTCATCACCGGCCCCCCGGCCTGCTCCTCCACATCCTTGTTGCGGCCATCCCAGAACTGCAGAAAATGCAGGGCAGCATTCAGCACCGTGGGGGAGTTGCGGGTGCCCGGCATGCCGTTGTCGCCGGGACTGGTGGGCAGGTTGTCCACCCCAAAGGTCTTCAGGTCGTGACAGGTGTTGCAACTTTGCGTCTGGTTCAGCGAAAGGCGGTTGTCGTAATAGAGCGCCTTGCCCATGGCTACCTTCTCCGGGGTAAGCGGATTCTCAGGATTCAGGGCCTCAGCCGGTAAAGGTTTAAAGAAATTATTTGCCAGGGTCATCAGGCTGTCTGCCTTCCTTTCAAGATCTGCTGCCTGATTACTTTGCCTTTGTTTACAGGCGGATACGGCCAGCAGCATCGCCGCGCACACAAAAATTAAAGTTCTTTTCATAAGCCGGGTTTTGTTACCGTAAAAATACAAACTGAACGGGATAATGCCAAATAAGGGATAAATGACCGGTTTTCAGGATATTTATTTCCCGCAAACCGCTTTATGATTCTTTCGCAAACCGATTGTAACGGCCGGAATGTCGCGGTGCGCTGCACCTGATGATGTTGCGGTGCGTTGCACCTAATAATGTTGCGGTGCGTTGCACCTGATAATGTTACGGTGCGTTGCACCTAATGATATTTACCTGATTCATGCCCAGCCTCTTGTGAAAGCTTGTCAAAATTGATGAGTCAAATGGAGCCTTTCTCTGCAAACATAATATCCAAAGAAGTATTGTATGCCCCATCCCATGGAATCAATCAAGCCAACAACACCCATCGGTTTTCCGGGTTAAGTGAACGCTCGAATGGTGTCTCAAATCCTTCGGGGGGCAGCTGAGCCGGACTGATATATTTGGGGGCCGGTGCAGGCTTTTTATAGGTCTTACGCATAAATCCATGCATTTATTACCCCAATTTAAACACAAATCTGTTCAAATTTATTAAGCGACATTTGCATTGCTTGGTTGTTTTTAAGGCGGGTTTTAACAATTTTATGATCCGGGATTTGCCCTGGCCTATGATAAAGAATTTTCATCGCTTAGCCGGTCAGGCCAAATGCGTTTAAATACTTTTCGATGTAATACTGTTTCCGTTTTGCCTTGTATTGCATGATATACCTGGGGTGCTCAAGGGCAATGATGTTGCCGAAAAATCTATATTCTTCATTCAGCTCCCGGAGAAACTGCTCATTTTTACCTGTTCCGAAACAAAAACACCTGTCAGTTTCTATGCCGGTTGTGATCTGCTTTCTGATATTATCAACGATGAATTCGTAAACCGCTTCCGTTAACTCCCTGCTATCGTAATAATTATAGTTTTTCTCCCTGCCTTTCCTGTCGCGGATAGTAAATCCGAGCGGACAAACCGAATTGATGTAAAAATCCGCGTAAAATTTATATACCCCGCCATAACCGGCAATCACGTCATAAACAAATACAGAGGAAGGCTCATGGGTTTCATTACCGGAATAAGATAAGCCGCACTCATTTTTAAGCCGTTTTGTATCGGTGAAAGGAATACCCGTTACCCCTGCCCCAAACCTGCCCGGATTTATCCCAAGGATCAGGCGTCGTTTCCGGTTGTCGTTGTAAAATGTTTTGTAGAATAAAGAGGAAACAGCCAGGGATTCACTGTTCCCGCCGAAGGGGTTCATCACGCTGATTCCTTCGGGAAGTTTTCCCTTAAAATCCAGAGACTTGTTCAATGCGATGATCCGGTCGGCAAAAGTCATTTTCAGGTTATGATTATCTGTAAAGGAACTACTTCATGCAGCATTTCTTGTACTTTTTGCCGCTTCCGCAAGGGCAGGGGTCATTCCGGCCGATTTTCACCTTAACGGCAGGCTGAGCGGGTTCCGCGAAATCATTTGTATATTGCTTTACTTTGTCAGTATAACCACTCCAGGTGCTGAGGATGTGCTGATATAATTCCTTGACAGGCAGAATGTTTCTGACGTTAATCCTGTTAGGATCATCAAAAGCTTGCTGCACATCCTGAAAGTCTCCACAAATACCTTCTGCGACATATTTCCGTTCAAAAAGCGTTTCAATAAGGGGAAGCAATTCTATCAAGCAGCAGTCAATTACATTGCAAATGGCCAGACCCATAAACTCCGTATCCACAAGGTTATCTTCAAGTGAAGCCTCCGCGAATGTTTCAAAAACGGCTGTAAAAACACGGAGCATTTCGTCGCGCATTTCCGGATAGCTCAGGGTGATCTGACTCAACGCATCCGCAACGATCATTTTGCTGTAGGTGTCCACGCCCGGCTTGACCAGAAATTGCTGTAAAGCACTGGTATTGTTCAACCCGAGTATATATATCACCTGCCACAGTGTTTCGGTTTTATGATCGCCCAGCCAGAAATCAAGAAAATCCCCGTCTGCGTCAATAAAATCCAGTATCCGGGTTAAACTCTCTGTTGCTTTCAATTCGCCAAGCAAAAAAAGCGCGTGCAGGGCAAAACTATGGGTGACCTCCTTATAACCCAGTTCATGAAAGAAACCATAACGGTCAACCGCATCCTGCAACACTGCCTCCAGATCGGAAATAAGCGACAAGCGGGGCAATGCAAGTAGTTCATCCAGTTTGTCGCCGGGTATCCGTATTCCAAACTGGTAAAGATTATTTATTTCGTCATGCTTAAAAACAGGCGGGGCCTGATTCTCCAAATGAGGAATATTCTTTAGGATTTCAGGCGCTATCTTTAACTTCTGCTGCTCCTGTATACGAAGAAATGCCTTATTTAACCTGAGTCCGTAAAGGAAAGTCTCTGCCTGCTCAGTAACATAATCATCGGGAGCAAGCTCCTTCAGCAATTCAAGCTTTTCTTCAGCAGGCTCAAGGTCACCTGAAGCAGCATGATACCGGATAACCACATTCAAAAAACTCTTTAACTCGGCTTGGTGAAAGACCTCCCGCTCAGGATAAAGGGATTTGAGTTCAAGCGTTTCTCCCAACACTCCGGGTACCTTTTCCGTTTCATCATTTTCGATCAGATAATTTGCGTGGTTAATGCGTGCAAAGAGATAATCGGGATGTTCCCTGAAAAGCTGTTTGTTGATTTCAGCAGCCTTCCGGTGTTCTCCCCTGACATGATAAGCGATCGAAAGGTAGTTTTTAAACATCGGTATTTCAGGATGTTCTTTTACCAGCCGGTTAAGGCGGGATAGAATAAGCCTGTTCCTCTCATCCTGACACTCCATGGCTGCTCTTTCGAGTTCGCCGGCTAACTCAGCACCAATCCCGCGAAGCCGGAATACAAATTGTGAATCTTCCGTTATTCTGTACCCATGAAAGTTATATGCTTCTTCCATCTCCTGTTTCCTAATGTGGATTATTAATTATTTTGTTTAATTCCTGCGTAACCGTAGGTTAGCCGCCCATGCGGAAACAGACCTTTTACAATACTCACAATCAAAATCTTCCCTTGAATCGGATCTGTTCCGCAAAGATTTCATTTCGTTTCACAAACATAATAATTCAACCGGAAAACCTCAAGAATTACCCCACGCATTCAAAACAAAAATAATAAACGGCGATGGCTTTCATTATAACTGACTGCTACCCTTTATTTTACTGTCTGCAAAGACCCCGGCAGAAAAAATTTGTTACCATTTACCTGATAATTATGCTGAGTGCTCCGCCTGATCGTTTCTGTTGAACCCAATCCATTTTAACCCTCCGGAAATTTATCGGGAGGACCTGTTATTATTCCGGCTGAAGCATGTCTGCCACATTATCGCGGTGAATCAACAGATCACAAACATCAGCGGTGTGACGTGCCGATTGGTTTTCAACGATCAGCCAGTTACAGGGCAGCGTGGGGCCTCCGAAGGTATCAGTCACGCAGAAATCCTTCCATACCATCACCCCGTTCTCTTCCGTGGCGCCCTTCAAACCATAACTTTCCCACTCTCCGACCAGCAACTCCATATCCATGGGGTTCACGGCCCCGTCCCTGACAAGGTAGTTGTCGAACCACCCCCGCCCACCGATCAGGTGGGTGTAATGGGTTTTAAATGCTGAAAATCCACCGGGATAATGAGACTCGTTTTTTTCGACGGGTATGATTAAATTCAGAAATTCAAGTGCTACGGGCATGGTCACATAATTATATGTCTATTAGCACCTTCAGGTCGATACAGGGCCTGAATGCAGGAACAGCCGGGCATGCCGGGCAGTCCCGGGTGGTTAAAAACAGTTTGAAATGTGTTTTGAACAGCATTTCCATTCAAAGATTATCAGGTGAACGCACACAATAATAAGAGATTTTCCCGCAAACAGCGGTTGAATTGCTGATTTTTCCTTTCGAAATCCGGAAAACCAAAGAAATTAATCAAAAATAAAAGTCAACAAAACACGGACCACTCAAATAATCCGCTACCTGAAACCCGTAATTACAAAAACGCTTTATCTCAGTTGGCATATGATTCACCTCTGCAGGTTAACATATAAATTTGAATCAAAATTCTGACTCCGGAGGAGTCACATGTTTATAGAAGAGTGTTACATAATATATACGACCCCAGCGGGGTCGCATGTCTATGTAACCATCTGATAATAAAATACAATTATATTCATCAACCATGAATCATCAATTTGAAACGATGAAATAAAATACATACGACCCCGCCGGGGTCATGTGTATATTTAACAATGATCTCTTTATCTTTTTAAGCTGCGCTGGCAGGATTATAAATGATTTATCAGAAACTCTTAACGAGGCATCATGGAGGTTTCAATGCTAAGAAACAAAAAATATGTCTACTTGATAGAAAAAACTTTTCCTGTGCATCTTAATGTATCTCTGTGAAATTCTTTCAGAAACCACACTGCAGGTTTCAAAATATTTCTTTGACTCAGGCACATCAAGTAATGCCCCCCTTTGCCGGCCTTTCCGGATATGATCATATTATTTTCTGAAAAATCTGAGTATTTTTTATAAATTGCTCCCGGAAAGTCAACAGGTTCAGTAAGATCAACACCATACAGATATGCCATTCTGCAGCAATTGCGGCAACACGTTAAAGGCAGGTTCAAAGTTCTGCAGCAAATGCGGCGCCCAACTCAGTGCACCTGGTTCAGGCGCCTGCCCGGTATGCCAAAAGCCGGTTTCCGGAAACGAAAAGTTCTGCGTCCATTGCGGTGCTTCCATCGGCAGCACCGTGAACGGCCCCGCGTCCGCCCCTCCCCCGCCGGCAGCCCCGACAGCCGGATACCCGCAAAACACCATTCCCCCTGCACCCCCTTCCTATAATGCCCCGCCGGCTACTCCTCCGGTAAAACGCAAAAAGAAGGGTGGCTGTATCCGGAAAACCCTGTTGCTGATTGTGTTGCTTGCCGTTGCCGGGCTAACCGCCCTGTATTTCCTGGGCGATGATCCCAATGTTCCCGGCCCCGGGGAAGACGGGCTGACGGGCACCGATATCCCGGGAATTGTTTCGGTTGACGATTCCGTTCCCGAAGAAACCGTTACGGAAACCCCGGTAGAAACAGGCGATCCGCGCCAGGCTGCCGAAACCGTGGAAGAAGCATTTGCCCGTGCCGATACCAGCCTGCTGAAACAAATGCTTACACCCCACAGTCAGGAAATCTACAAGGACGCATTCAGAGAAATTAAACCTTATATGAGTGAGTATTCCAAAGCCTTCAAAAACAGGAAACTCAAAGTATCCACACCTATTTACGCATTGTACGAGTTTACCGGTGATGACGGGCAAAAATACACGGCGGAATTCGCCCTGAGCGATGACGGCCAATGGAAACTGGTAAGATTCTGAAAACCCGTAATTATGAAGAATATCAAGATATTTGCCCCAGTCGCACTGATCGTTACCTTACTGGCATTGTGGTCCTTGTTTGTCGGGTATGGCAATCAGAAAAACCATCCCACCCTCAATAAATTTATGGTAAAGGCTTTTCTCGAAAAGAACAACAAGGGCGGCTTTTCGATGAATAAATTCAAACTCTATGAGTTCAAACTGGATAAGGTGAAACTGAGGGGTAACTATATCAGTAAACCCGGGCTGTTCAATCCTTCCGAGGTTGACCGTTTCCATGAAGATATGGCCAACTGGTTGTATGGTGAAACCATCTTCAGCGAAGAGGCGGGTGAAAAAACGCCGCTCGAATGGATTGCGCACGGCGGCTACTCGGCCGATGTGCCCGAAGTGCCGGCCAGTTTCCGCCATTTTTACGATCCTACCCGGCCCGATGGTGCCCGGCACCTCACCGACGATGTAAACAGCAAACTGATGAATTGGATTCAGAAAAAGTTCACCAATCCCAATACCGACGGTGTTACATGGGCAATCGGCAAGGCAGGTAATTTCGGAGCGCTGGAGCATAACTATACCTGGGAGAACGGCAAGGTTTTTATAAAAGGAGCCCTGGAAGAAAAGAACACGGAAAAGCGCAACGCATTGATGGCCAAGGCATGGCGGTCGCTGGGAGAAACCCTGCACATGATTGCCGACAACGGCTGCCCCTCGCATGTACGCAACGATGCCCACCCTTCCATCCCCTTCCGCATGATGTCGTACTTCGGAAACCCCGATACCTACGAAGAAATGATGGCCGAATTCCAGACCAATAATGATGGCGGACTGGATGAGTTTCAGGCGGGGAAAGCCGACCCTGACCTGGCGCTGAAATTCGAAAAGTCAAACACCATCAGGGAGGTGGCGCACACACTGGCAACCTTTACCAACGAAAACTTCTTTACCACCGAAACCATCTCGGGCACCGACTGGAAAGGCAATGTGGTGAAACCCATCACCCACCCCGAATATGTGTACAACTCTCCAAAACTGAGTGCCTCCATTTATTCCGGAAATTACTACCGGCGTCAGGTGGGAAACCGGGAAGTGCTGCTTTGCACCGATACCTGGTTTTTCAACAAATACCCCGTTTCAAAAACCTATCCCTACCTCGATGAGGCTTGCGTTAAATCCCAGGCTTCCGCGCTGGTCCCCGCTATCAGGGAAGCCGGGCTCCATGCGATCCGGCTTTTTATTCCCGGACTGAGTGTGAAAATTACTTCACTCACCGATGACGGAAACATCACCGGCGAAATTATCCACAAAACCGATCAGGAGTATACCCAAGCCATCCGTTACAACGGACCGGTGGAAATCAAAACAGCCACACTCGATGTGGCCGGGAAGTTTGAGGCCCGCAACGGCCGGTTTTCGGGTAAAATTACTCCTCAGGATAATGTCTGGATTTATGCGGAAATTGAATTCGGGGGCGTGACAGTGAAATCAGAACAAAAGAAAATGCAGGCTGCACCCCCAAAGCGCGAACCGGTGGCAGCACAGGATTATGAGCTTGACTTCGTTATCCATGCCTACATGCACTATACCAATGGCCACGATATGGATGATCAGCAGTTCAGCAAAAGCGACTTCAGGGCTATTGAAAGTCCGGGTACCGGCGGCAGCTTCCCCGGCTTTAGGATTTCGAAAGGCGGCAGTTTCAGCGGGAAACTGTTTGAGGGCAGGCATCAGGACGGCTGGGTTGAAGGCGCCTACAACAATCAGCGGCTCAGCTGGCTGAAGTCACACATGCACCTGACCTGGTACAAACAGGGTGGCGGTAAATCAAGAGAGCAATGGATTGACGTTGAATTGCGCAATATTCCCGTCGACGAAATCGGAACAAGCGATTATGGCATCCGGTTTCACCGCGACGGATGGGATTGCGACAACCTGCGTCCAGATCCTGAATTTGAAAAAAGCATCGTAAAGATCAAACACCGCATAAAATTCTATCCCTCGGGCCGCGAAGTGTCATTCGATTATATTGATTACGGAAAATCGGAGGTGCAGGGCTGCAAGGACTGGAAAAACATGTGGATACCGAGGTCGTTTATTGATGTGAGCATCAGCTATAATAATAACCGGTAAATGTTGAGGTGCGATGCACCTGATAATGTCACGGTGCGCTGCACCTGATGATGTTGTGAACCGATGCACCTGGTAATGGACAGGTGCTGATCGGGCCTTAATATGCCTATGAAAACGTGTATTTTCAGAACAGGGATTTCCCATTGATTAATCCGGATCAATCGCACTTATTGCTTTGATTTTTGTTATGTATATTCCGGGAAGGAACAACCTTGTCCATAATTACTGAATTAACACCAACCAAACATGTACCAGTCAAAACGTTTACAGGTATTTGAAAAGCAGGTAAAGAACAAATTCAATATTTACAACGGGATTTTTCTCAACCTGCCTTACCGGCAGGACAGCAATATAGGCATCCTTATACCGGTTTTATACCAATCATGCCGCGAAGGACTTGAGTCAGGCAAGCACCCCCGGGAGATTCTTGAATCGTTCTTTAACAGTTTCACAGGCATCGAAAGTGAGCCCGAAAAAATTGATCTGATGTTCCGGATTATCCAATACGTTGAACGTCAGATTGTTTTGTTCGACAGTGTGGAAGATGCCGCCTTTATGGAACTCAAAAGCCTGGGCAACTACCTGCTGATTAAGGATTTCTTCAACATGGTGGATAACCGCAAAAGCTGGGACAGGATTCTTGAAAAGTTGTCCGGCTTCAGCGCGCGCATCGTGCTTACCGCGCATCCCACGCAGTTTTACTCTCCTCCGGTACTCGACATCATCGGTACGCTGAGGTCATTGATTATGGCAAACCGGATTGATGAAATTGACATGACCCTGCAGCAACTGGGCCTGACCTCCCTTATCAATTCAAAAAAGCCCACACCGCTGGATGAAGCCAAAAACATCATTTACTTTTTGCGAAACGTTTATTACAACGCCGTTGGGGAACTTTACGGATATATTAAGGAACACGCCGGCAGCCGGGAGTTTCAGAACCACAACATTGTTCAGCTTGGTTTCTGGCCCGGGGGCGACAGGGATGGTAATCCCTTTGTTACTGCAGAAATTACTCAACAGGTTGCCGACGAACTGCGCATGAGCCTGTTCAAGTGCTATTATCAGGATCTGAAAGACCTTCAGCTGAAATTAACCTTTAAGGATGTTGAGGAGCCGCTTAATCTATTGCGTGACAAACTCTACAATGCCATGTTTAACCCGGATGAAAACCTTACCCTTGAGGAAATCATTCATCCTTTGCATGATGTTAAAGAACAGCTTATTACCCGGTATCATTTCTTATATCTCAAAGAACTTGATTATCTGATCGACAAGGTGATGATCTTCAAGACCCATTTTGCGGCGCTCGATATCCGGCAGGACAACAGCATCCACCGCAGAACGGTGGCAGCCATCCTGGCAAAAGCCGGAATTATCTCTGCTGATCCGGACGAACTGCAACGCGGTCAGTTGGTTGAATTGCTGCTTTCGGGCGATATTCATGCGGATGTAGCTGATTTTGATGACCCGTTGATTCAGGATACCATCCGGAATATTTCCCGGCTGAAGAGGATACAGGAGAGAAATGGTGAAGAAGGCTGTAACCGGTACATCATCAGCAATGCCGTGGATGAGCTGAGCGTGCTGTTTGTTTACGGGCTTTTCAGGTGGTGCGGATGGAGCGGGCAACGGCTTGCCTTTGATATTGTGCCGCTCTTCGAGACCATGGAAGGCATGAAAAGCGCCGAAGCCACCATGCAAAAATTATTCAGCATACCGGCATACCGCGATCACATCACCCAAAGGGGTGAAAAGCAAACCATAATGCTGGGTTTTTCCGATGGAACGAAAGACGGCGGTTACCTGATGGCCAACTGGTCCATTTTTAAAACCAAGGAAATTCTGACTTCTGTTTGCGATCAGCATCATATAAAAGCCATCTTTTTTGATGGACGCGGAGGTCCTCCGGCCCGTGGCGGCGGTAAAACACACCGTTTTTACGCGGCACAAAGCGATAAAATCGCGAATCATGAAATTCAGCTGACCATTCAGGGACAGACCATCACCAGCACCTATGCTACGCATGAAAAATTTATCCACAACTGTGAACAGCTGCTGACTGCCGGTCTGGCCAACAGCATTTCGGGGAAAGTACACACGATAAGTGCTGAATTCAGGCAACTGATGGAAGAACTCGCGCAACTCAGTTTTGAAAAATACACTGCCCTGAAAGCACATGATAAATTTATCCCCTATCTCGAGCAGAAAAGCACCCTGCGGTTTTATGATAAAACCAATATTGGCAGCCGTCCCGGAAAACGCAACGTAACTAAAAAACTGGAACTTACCGACCTGAGGGCGATTTCATTTGTGGGATCATGGAGTCAGCTGAAACAGAACGTGCCCGGTTATTTCGGCACCGGCACTGCCATCCAACGCCTGGTGGATGACGGAAAGCTGGAAGCGCTCAAACGATTGTACCGCGAGGTGCCCTTCTTTAAGGCCCTGGTGCAGAACAGCATGATGTCGCTGTCGAAAACCAACTTCAACCTGACTTCCTATATGCGCGAAGAAGAGGAGTTTAAAGACTTCTGGCAGATTTTAAATGATGAATACGTATTGTCGGTAAAAATGCTGCTGTTGATCTCCGATTCAAAAGAACTGATGGAAGAAGAGCCGGTTTCAAGGGAATCCATCAAAATGCGCGAGCAGATTGCCTTGCCGTTGCTGGTGATTCAGCAATATGCCCTCCAAAAAATCAGCGGAAGCGAAGAATACAGGGAAGCCTATGAAAAACTGGTAACCCGCTCACTTTACGGGAACATCAACGCGGGCAGAAACTCGGCTTAGGGGGTGCAGGCATTGCAGCAGGTTGTTTCCTGCAGCAGGTCGTTTCGGATGCGCTCAACGAGCCATTCGTACCCTGCAATAGGTCGTTTCGGCTCCGCTCAACGACCTGTGCATGCCTTGGTAGAGGTCGTTTCGGCTCCGCTCAACGACCTGTGCGTGCCTTGGGCGAAGTCGAAGGGTACGTTCCAGGTGCGATGTACCTGATTGCTGCAAGGCGGAGTGGACCATCATATCTAAATTCTTTCAACTTCTTTTTTTAATTCGGGTACTTCCCTTGCCGGTTATTTTATGCTAAATGCTTCCCTGACTCTTTTAAAATAGGGTTCCTGATTTTTATAATTGTATCTCGGATGCCGGTACAGCGCAATCAGCGGCCGGCCCAGCTTATTTTTAACAGCAGGTATCATTACGATTTCCTGTTCATAAAGTTCTTTGGCTGTCAGCAAAGGTTCACCGGCATTCATCAGCACTTTGTACAGGCGTTCAGAGGTGAGCAATACAGGAATTTTCTTCGTTGGATCAATGGTATCGAATTCCATTTTTCTGCCATCAATACTCCCGGATGCTGTCTTATCCCATTCTTTGTTTTTTGAAGTTTCTTCAACCTGATAATCGGTAACCAGATTCTGAATATAAGTGTTTGTCTTATATTTTAATCCAAGGGCGTCAAGGTTAGCATTTATTCCTCCGAAGTACTTCAATCCTGTATCAAGTCCAAACACAGTCCTGAAAATAATTGGCTTTCGTTCCTCCATAGGTTTTACTTTATCATCTGCTTTAAATTCAGTAGGGTCGCAGCCCAGCACAAATGCTTTGGGATTGGGTACAATCCATGGTTTGGGTGCAGGTTGTTTGATTTTCATAATAATCCCTCTGTGAAGTTATGGTTCAATTTTATTCTTCAAAATAGCTGATAACCAGTCTTCCAGTTCAGGATTGGATTCCATTACGAACTCCTGCCCTTTAGCGACGCTTTGAAATTCAATGAATTCACCGGCTGGGGATGTTGCAACATTTTCATGGTAGCTTATTTTTACATTCGCAAAGGCCTTTGGTAGTTGCCACCAGGTTTTCTTATAACCGGGTTTGGTTAACCGAAGGATCTCTGCAAAACGAAAATAGCCAAAGTCCTTTCCGAAAAATATTGCATTGGCTCTTTTGTATTCTTCTACTTTTTTATTAAGGTAATGCGGGTGCACTTTCAAGCCTTCGTATGTTGGATTGATATCAATATCATCCATTGTAAGTATTTTATCAACAACAAGATAACCAAAAATAGCATGAAACGGATGCATTTTTTCAAATTCCAATCCGGCGAAAGATTTCTTTGACTGGCAGAATGTCCCAAAGAACAGGAAAACATCGCCTTTACTTACTTTTTGGTTATTCAGATGGCCCAATGCAGCCCCGCCCTGACCAAATGCACCCAAACATTGGTTCCCTGATAAACCGTAGAGATCAGGATCAACATGATGCTTTTTATTCTTATGTTTCGGGTCTAATTGAATCAGAATTTCATTTAGGGGCTGGCCACGAAAAGAAAGTTCCTCGGTTTTTTTACCTTCTTCTTTAGGATTTAAAACAGGAATCGGGAAAGAAAGCATTGTACCATCAGGAAGTATCACCGACGGTTTCCCACCATACTGATCGTCATAGCCTTTGCGACTGAGGATGATTTTTTTCATAGCTTCATTCAATTAAAATTTTGTTGCCCTTTGTTCAAATATGAATTTATTCATGATTATCCTGGCAATCTTTACCTATACTGTTTTTAGAATTATCGGAATTTCTGTTATTCCAGACATGTAACTCCCATGCAGGAATTGAGTAGCCCGAAGCTTTTGCCCTTTCCTTAGCCCGTTTCACGTATTCGCCGTATTCATCCATTGAATTCATTTTTGTCCAATCGGCAAGCTGTATGGGACCATCACCATTAATCAATTTGCCTTTAATTATGCTATCATAGGGACAATGGAAAGGTTCCTTTATCCAACCCAGGCACCAGAGATATTTCAGAAACAAGTTGATGATTTTCTGGCTTATTCCTATTCTGAATGTGTTATTGTGCAAAATATCTCCGTATTTCTTAGTGAGATGTTGTGCCATACACCTGATTTTCTCAATGTGATCTTTTTCACCAATATTCTCAAAGCTTTCACCATAACTAAGAAGTATCTTCCTTATTTCCACAACCATACATTCTTTGGACTTAGAATCTATTAAACCCTTTTTATACACGGGATAGTCAGGGTTACGGGTTTGTAAGCCGGCATTCATACTGCTTGTCAGAATTTCATTCAGGAGAAATGCTTTTGGGGGATCGTTTGGGTTAATCATTGTAATTCTGTTTTTGAATTGGGTTAATTACTATTTAAGAGAAGAATAAATTTCAATCATCGTCCCCTGAATCCCGTAAACACCTGCCTTGCATAACCCTCGTATTCCGCTATGGATTCCTTACTCAGGTGAAATGAACGCACCCTGCCAAGGGAGTAGTTGGTTCCGGCAGTAATGGTGAACCCCGCCGCCAGCCGCTTGTAATGCATGCACTGTATCTTCTCCGGCGATACAATCACAAACCAGGCGTTTTTGTATGGGAAGTCCTTGTATTTATCCTCAAAACCGAAGCAACCGTTGGCCCTGAATTTGACTTCCATGTAGAACAGATCTCCGGTTTGTGCGCTCTGCACCACAAAATCAGGCATAAAACGCAGTGCTTTGCTGGTGGTATGGTAGTTATTCCTCAGCTCCCTGCTCAGAAAATGGCGGGTTTTCCCAAACCATTTGTATTGTGTCACAATTCATTGTTACACTTACATTCCCGATTTCAAACCTTTTTCAACTCTTCCATGAGTGCCCTTCGCTGAGGATATAATTTCCTTAGCATCTGAACCACATAATCTGCCTTTTCACGTGCACCCATTTTTATCATTCTGCGAATGTAGCGACAAGCTATCTGATAATGATCCCGGCTAACATTCTTTTCTAAATATTTTAATACAGCCTTCTGATACATGTCCGAAATCTCATCGGAAAAATCCTTGACAAGATATTTCTCATAAGTATCAAGGGTATTGAGACTGATGTCACTTTTAACAATCCGCAGAAGCTCATTCCAATTTTCCTCCCAGATGTAGATCATTGCTACCAATGAATTTCCATTCCACCTGTTTTTAGAGAGAATGTCCTGAATAATCATCTTCAGTGTTGCCTCCCATTGGTGGGGTTCAATATGTTTTCTAAGAATGTCAAAATATGGTTTTTTATCGCGGTTAGCAGAAATAAGCTGAATACGCGCATATTTCAGGATGTTCTCCCTGTCGTTTTGAAGCTGTGCAATCTGCAGTAAATAATCACACCAATAGTCGAGCAGGCCCGGACTTTCTTTACTGTTTAGCTTTATCCCTTCTTCGGCCAGGGCCATGGCTTTTCTGTAGTCCTTTGCTGAAATTGCCTTTTCGATTACTTCCTTCCTGAACTCAGCATTTGATAAATTTTGCTCGAGATACTGTGTTGCTTTCTCTTCTCCTTCCGTTCTTCTGATTAGTAAAGCCCTGATCTGCTGGGCGTTCGTAAATTCCCAATCCCAGCTTTTGCCTGATGATTTTATAGAGTCTAACTGTTGGTGAATCTGCTTTGCTTCGGAAGTGTTGTTAACCAGTCTGGAGGCAAGGTCGAGCATTGTAAAATGCCAGTCCCATTCTTTATACAAGCCTTTTGAGTACGCTGTCAAGCAATAGTTCAGCAACTCAACGCGCAACTTTTCTGAAACCTGCGCATTTGCAACCGAATACAGGATCTCAATCGCGGAATAAATGCTCCCTCCAACATCCCCATTGCTATCGTCGGCATACTGAAGTGCCCCTGTCATCTCTTCAATTACAGCAAAGGCAATGAGCATGGCAGATTTGTAGTTGGCTTTTTCAAGATGTTTACCGGCCGATTGAATGTACTCATCAATAGCAATTCCAACTGCGTGCGCACTCGAGTAATCAATAAAACCATGCCTGTCGCACGATGATCTAAGTATGGCTTTCACCTGTTTTACATACAATGCCTTAGTCTCCGGCATCACCAGGTGGGCATAACCAGCCAGAAACAACTGACGGAATTTGCTGTCACGGTCACATTGTCCCCGAAGGAAATCTTTAATATCATCATGCGTCAGGTGTTCAAGGATCTCATCTACCTGTTCAGCAATGGTTTTCTTTTTTGCCACAGTTTTAGCCACAGGACTGCTCTTCTTTGCTTTCTTTACAAGGCTTAACTCATTCTGCTGAAGTTCAAAAATAACCGCTGCCACATGTTTGCATACAGGTCCCATATCGTAAGGACAGGTGCAACTATACTCAGTGATTGTATCATTTTTAATTCTGATGCGAACCGTGTAATCATCAGTACCCTCCACAATTGCTTCGTATTCCCCATGAGCTATTTGTTCGGGCTCGGCAACAAGACCCTTCTTAAAATACTTATAACCGCGATTTAAAATAGTTTCATCAATGTATTGTTCGAATTCCTGAAGAGGTATATTCATCATTTGTTAGAGGTTTGGGGGGTTATTTGAATTCGGGATTAAAATTATGAATGTCAGGGAGTATCTTGTACTCAATTATCGGAAAATTAATCATTCCACGGGTTGGAAAGTTATACGGCGATGTATTCAGAAATCCGTGCGAAGGATGCAGCACGCTGTTTTTTGTCAGGCTTTGAGTGTTCCGTTTCAATCGATCTTTTGGGGTAATTTATAAATAAAGTCATGAAATTCAGATGTGCGGTGCAAGATGGTAAGATACCCGTTCAGTTTGTCCTTATATTCAATCAGGTAATCCGGGTGCAGTTTTTTAACGACAAGGTTGATCAACCTCCTGACCAGCAAACCGACTCTATAGTCGTATTGAGAAAAACAAGTTCCAAACATTATGGATGGAAGCGAGAAAGGGACATCCAGAACATAAAGCAGCAAGTCGGCCTCAAGCTTCTTATTTTTTGAAACTGCTGTAAATTCATTAATCCTTTTAACACAGGCGCTCAGCATATTGGCAAGTTGAAGTTCTTCGGAGAAACCCTTGTATCTTTTGATGAACAGGCTGTCCAGATCACGTTTGGCTTCTTCATACAAGTCTTTTTCACCGCTATCCTTATCAAGATAATTGGCAAGCAGAAAGTCGTAATTTGCCTTTTTAGCCGCTAACTTAACTATTATACCAACCAATTCGTTTTTAGGCAGCGCACTTAGCTGTTCCTTTAATTCAGTTCTGCGGTTTGACATATAATTCAGGTTCACTTTTGTCCGATAAAAAGGAAGAGTCAGAAAGTTTTATTAAAACTAACCAACCCTTTAATAAGTAGTGTTGAGTCGCCAAACTTAATACTACACGGATAAAAGTATACATTTTTCCGGTACCCCGGTTTTCGGGCAGCTGATTTCATTAATTGATGATAAATTTTTCCCAGGGTAACCAATCATTATAGCGCTGACCGGTCTGTAAAAAAGTACAAAACAAAAGATCTCTTGATAATTTTGTTGTTTTGTGATTTTGCCAGATGTAGCTCAAAACAGGAGGTATCCGGTTCAATGCCAGGATTATCAGGTATGACGGAGCATTCCCAGCCAGAGCATAGATCCGGGCAAATCATACTTTCAGATGTAAATCAGCTACCTTAATCAGAAGTATTCGGGTATATTTACATTCAAATGGTGCTTAAGAATGGCCTTTATATTCCGGACAACCGGACTAAGGTTGTTATTAAGAAGCAGAATGAAATACTTTACAGCACAACGATCAACTTGTTTCAGTAGATATTGAATTGGTTGGCCGAAAACCACAAAACTGCAGGAGAATAGAAGAAATCAAAGTTCATGCAATCATGAACCTATAACATAATTAAAACGTGATTTTTTACTTGTGCCGGACAACTGTGATCTTTGAATTTGGGTTCGGCCATTGGCTTCAATATTTAATAATTCCAATTAACAGGTTTAACGAGTACAAATCCATCGGGTTTAATCACTTCCTGAGGGAACTGGTGGTCCATTAGTTTCTTTCTGCCAATTATCATAGAGCCTTTTGCTACGAAAGCGACAGAATTATTATATCGCTTTGGCGGGAAAGCTACAAACACCCGTTTTAGTTTAAAAATGTCATGGATTGCTTTAATTGGCGGAACGAGATCACTATCTCCTGATAAAAGCATTGCCATGTCATAATTATCCTGAAAGGCATCCACCAGCATTTGGGTTGCTATATTGACATCGGTCATCTTTTCGTTGTAATTCGCCCGGACATTATTGCATCTCCTGCACTCGATAGCTTCACGTTGATAGTGCCCGTAATAAATTTTAATGCCAACGGTTCCCAATGCTTCAATATAGGTCGATTGCCGTTTTTGCTTGTCAGGATTATTACTTACCCGGCTTGTAAAGTACTTTATTCCAACTATTTCCTGCTCTGGCTTTAACAAACTTTCGGACAAAGCCCTGATGTTTAACCATTTAAAATTATCAAAGCCCGCTTGCTTCATGCCGAAATAAAGGTTAAATCCATCAATATAGACTATGATGCGTTCTTTTTTGTCCATTTATTCTTGCAATGTGGTTTGATTTTTGTATATTTGCACTTATAACATCGCCAGGGATAGCATCCCCGGTCCGACGCTCCGCAAGGGGCGTTTCTTATTTTTACTTTTTGCACTGCCCATTCTTTTCGTATTTCATCTGTGCGTTTGTACAAAGTCTATTATTCACTTCTGAATCCCGCAAACACCTGCCTTGCATAACCCTCGTATTCCGCTATGGATTCCTTACTCAGGTGAAATGAACGCACCCTGCCAAGGGAGTAGTTGGTTCCGGCAGTAATGGTGAACCCCGCCGCCAGCCGCTTGTAATGCATGCACTGTATCTTCTCCGGCGATACAATCACAAACCAGGCGTTTTTGTATGGGAAGTCCTTGTATTTATCCTCAAAACCGAAGCAACCGTTGGCCCTGAATTTGACTTCCATGTAGAACAGATCTCCGGTTTGTGCGCTCTGCACCACAAAATCAGGCATAAAACGCAGGGCCTTGCTGGTGGTATGGTAGTTGTTCCGTAGTTCCTTGCTCAGGAAAGGATGGGTCCTCTCCAGACCATAGTTGAAAACATTGTAGCCATTCTGCGCAAACAAATCCTGCACCAGGTGCTCTGCCAGGCGGCCTTTGAGGGCGTTGAGGGGGAAGTTATCTGACATAATATGTATTTGTTAACAGAGGTAAATTTAGCGAATGGTTTTTATTCAGACTTATATGCGCGCTGAATTGAATAAAAGAGTTGCCAATGAAACAAGTCTGTCCCCGGAATGGAATTTAAGCTGCATACTTTTTTGAGTTATTGCCCTGTTCAGTTGCTTACACCAGCCAGTATATCATGGTTTCAGGTCTTTTATTTCCCTGTCGAAGTCGCTCTCATAGGTTTGGTCCTGAATTACCCTGAATTTTTCATATTCGCTAACGGCTTTTAACTTTGCTTCAAGCATCGGAATTTTCCCTTTATCCTTCAAAATCGGGTAGTTTGAGAGTTCTAAAAAGCTATCGAGGAATTTTGCCCATTCCTGCATACTAAAAGCAATTCCTCGTTGAGCATTGTTTTCTGCCAAATCCAAATAGGCTGAGACAATCCGGTTTAACTCTGTTAAATGCTGATGCGCTATATAATTATTTGCTACTGTAGTATCGCTTTTCAGAATTTTTCCATCAGGGGCGGCTTTCCACGTTTTTAAACCCATGTAAAGTTTAGCGGCATCGGCTTCGGTGTAAATGATTTCTGCAGCAGTTTTTCCGGTGATGGCCCAATGGAGTTTGTTCTGTACCGCAGAAAAGAAATCTATTGTTTGCTGGCTTTCGCGGACGTAATCAGTGCTCAGGGCATACAAATCGGTAATTTTCTGGTAGAATCTGCGCTCACTTGCCCTGATTTCGCGGATTCGTTCGAGGAGTTCATCAAAATAGTCCTGTCCAAAGTTTTTACCTTGCTTCAGGCGTTCATCGTCAATTACAAAACCTTTAATAATAAACTCGTTCAGGGTTTGGGTTGCCCATCGGCGAAAATCGGCAGCTTGTGTTGAATTTACGCGATAACCAACAGCCAATATGGCTTCCAGGCGATAGAAATTTGTAGTGTATCTTTTCCCGTCTGCTGCAGTTGTTTCCATTTTGGAAATAACTGAAGCCTGTTCGAGCTCACCCGTTTCAAATATGTTCTTCAGGTGTTTGTTTACAGCAGGTACATTTACTCCAAATAATTCTGCCATAGCTTTTTGGGTGAGCCAAAAAGTGCCATTTTGAAAATAGACCGATACGTTTACTTTTTTATCTGCCGTGTTATAGAGCAACAAATCTCTTAGTTTCATGTTTGTTCCGCTTAAATTTTTCAAGTCGTACATATCGATATAATCATCGGCTTTGCCCGACCCTCTGTAATAACCATTAAAATATCAGGTTAGTATTATGTAAATCCGCACGTATAACATCACCGGGAATAGCATCCCCGGCCCGGCGCTCCGCAAGGAGCGTTTCTCTTTTAAAACACTTTTCCTGCCTGGTTCCATCTTGTTTTAATTTAACATTAAGTTCTTTGTTTTTAGACAACCCCTGCACCAGGCGCCCTGCCAGGCGGGCCTTTGAGGGAATTAAGCTGAAACTTGTCTGACATCATACAAGGTTGTTAACAGATGTAAATTTAGCGAATGACTGCTTATGAACAAATTTACAGGAAACCATCTGCACGAAAAATAACCTGCACCCTGCTTTTACCCGATAGATGCAATAGGTGCAGCGCCGGGATACTCTATTTTCTTTTGAAAATCTTCCGAGAAATTTTCTGTTGACATTTCCTGAATTGAACCTTAGCAAATGAATATTAAGCCATCACCATAATTTCTTTTAAAGGTTGCCATTATCTGAGATATTAGCTTACCCATGGTCAATTTAACCCGCACTGCAATATTTCAGGCTGGTTTTTCAGTTAAAACCGGCCTGGTTTCCTCCGGAATTATCCAGCTCTTCCAGCACCTTATTGATCTCCATCCCTATCCTGTCAATTTCTGAAATATATCTGTCGGTATCTTCAGAGATTGCCTTTACGATTACCTCATTGTGTGCTATCCTTAAATCACAATACTTCAGCAGCCTTTGGTTCTGAACCTGTAATTCCGCCGGCAGGTTTTCAATGGCGTTCAGTTTGTTTATGATTTCCTTGTTTTGTTTCCATAAAACAATGCCTTCACTGAACTTCCTGATTAAGTATTGAGGTTCAGCCGAATCTGCCACCTCATATACGGCCAGTGATCTGCGTTCGTTTTCGGAAAACGCTGCCACCCCCTTATCATAAGCGGCGGCATCATAACCGGGTTTGGAAAAATCACCGGAAATAAATGCTGCGCCGGCTATGACTGCAAGCAACATGACCATAAATACGGCGCCTATCCCCGTTGCTTTCCAGGCGCTGAAAAATTCACCGCCCGATTCTTTATGTGCTTTGATCCAACTCCCCTGGAGCTTTTCTACAATCAGGTAAATTATACCGGTGTACACTGCGGGGATCAGGGGATTTGGAATTTTATCAAGAATGTTTTCAGGTATGGAAAAGATCCCCGCAAACAGCAGAAGGGTAGCGACAATGCCAATGAACAATGCCTTCTTTCCGTTATCTGCCTGATCATATGCCTCATAATTCTTTTTTACCAGGTAACCCGCCGCTGCAGGTCCACCGAAATAGGTAGCTATGGCAATGGTCCTTTGGGAAAATAGTTTCTTTGGTTCTTCCATTGGTTGGTTGGTTTGGAATTTACAGGTGGTTTGGCATCCGTTGAGAAAAACTTAAGGTGTTTGGTATTCTCACAGGCTCGTGAAACCAGATTATCTGAAAAATAGTTATAACGTTCAATTAAGGCTTGTTTTTCTTGAAGTTCTCCGCCTGTTCAAAAATCTCTACATAAACCTCATCACGCTCTACCGGCGGATACCCAAATTCATCAAGAACCAGTATCAGGTCGACTTTCAATGCAGATTTAATGTCATCCCGCTTATTCCAGTCAGGAAATTTCGCCTGATTGTCAACAATTACTTTTACGGCTTTCGACAACTCAATCATTTTGTCATCAGGATATTTGAAGTCATATTTTATACAGAGTTCTTTCAGAATGTCGTAGAAAGCCTTTTCTTCAAAATCAATGCCCAGTTCATCACCTGCCGAAAACTCCTTGTGAACTTCCCAGATCAGGTCTGTCAGTGCATTGGCCATCTCCTCATATACCTCGCTTCTGAGAATGTCGTTTGCATCCCGGTTGTTATAGCGTTCAACCAGGGCTTGCATCTTTTTGGTAAAATCGATTCCTTTAACCCGGTTTACCTTCCTGATTTCTGCAATTACTTTTGCAAGTAATTGCTGCAGCAGTTTGATTTTGGTATTCGGCAGTTTGATTTTTTCAATTTTTGCAAGATAATCTTCGTCAAAAATGTCTTGCTCAGTTTCCGCTTCATCACCGAGTTTAAAAATTTCCTCTACTCCATCGCTTTGCAAGGCGTCTTTAATCATCTCCCGCACTTTCGCGTTCATCTGCGCGGTGTCGGGGGCATTGCCCCTGGTGAGTTTGAAAACGATAGAACGCACTGCCAGATAGAAGTGGGTGTAATCCCGCTCCGGCTGGGTTAATTGTTCGCTTCCTGCACAAATGTCATAAGCGGCCTTCAGTCGTTTTACCAGGCCCATAAAACGGGTTTCAAACTCTTTCGTTTTTTGCACAAACTCTGCAGCCAGGTTCAATGTGTTCAACTGCTGTATGGTTGTGCCTTTAAAATATTTTGAATTGTCGAATGTATGAAACAGTCCGGCCAATAGGTCCAGATGATTCCGAACTATGATGATGGATTCTGCAATATCTTCAAAATTATCTTTCTCCCCCTCGCTGTACTGCTTCAGCGCCAGGTTCATCTGGTTCTTTATGCCAATATAATCAACTACCAGGCCTTTGTTTTTACTTTCAAACCTGCGGTTAACCCTCGAAATTGTCTGAATCAGGTTGTGCCGCTGTATCGGTTTATCGATGTAGATACTGTCAAGGGCCGGAATATCAAAATCGGTGAGCCACATATCCACTACAATGGCTATTTTAAAATTTGATTTTTCGTTCTTGAACTGGCGATCCAGTTCTTTGCGATAATCCTTTGTGCCCAGTAAATCGTAGAGCGCTTTCGGATCGTCCTGTCCCCTGGTGGCAATAAGTTTGATCCGCTCAATGGGTTTCAGTTCACGCCTGTCCTTGTCGGTCAGCTCCGCACCTTCTTCGGCTGCACGGATTTCGTTCCATCCGGGTTTGATCGCGATAAAGTTCTTGTACAATTGATAGGCAATTTCACGGGTGCTACATACAAACATCGCTTTGCCTTTCACGGTTGAACCTTCCGAAACCCGCTTCTCATAATGCGTTACAAAATCTTCCGCAACGGCTTTCAAACGGTCAGGATCACCGATAATGGCATACATCTGTGCCATTTCCCTTTTACTCTGTTCAATCTGATTTTCGTTGCTCCCTATTTCGGCGCACCTGGCATAATAATCCTCAATCTCTTTGAGTTTCGAATTGTTCAGCAACACCCTGGCAGCCCTGCCTTCATAAACTATTCTGACAGTAATTTCATCTTTCACCGACTCCGTCATCGTGTAAGCATCAACTACTTTTCCGAATACATCAAGGGTTGCATCTATCGGAGTTCCCGTAAATCCGACATAAGTAGCATTTGGTAAGGAATCGTGCAGATATCTGGCAAATCCGAAGGTCTTTTTCACCCCCTCTTCCGTTACCCTGATCATCTGGTCAAGATTTACCTGGCTCCGGTGGGCTTCGTCCGAAATACAGATCACATTGCTGCGTTCACTGAGCAGTTCGGTATCTTCGGTGAACTTGTGAATGGTAGTAAGAAAAACACCGCCGCTTTGCCTGCCCTGGAGTTTTGTTCTCAGGTCGGCACGGCTTTCCACGCTTTCCACGGTATTATCGCCGATAAATGTTCTGGCATTAATGAACTGAGCCGAAAACTGATCATCCAGATCCGTACGGTCGGTAATCAGCACAATTGTCGGGCTTTCAAAATGTTCGCTTTTCATCAGCAACCTTGTCAGGTAAAGCATGGTGTAGCTTTTCCCGGAACCTGTCGCCCCGAAATAGGTTCCGCCTTTCCCGTCACCTCCGGGCTTCTGCGCCTGCTTTATATTGTCGAACAATGCCCTTGCAGCGTAATACTGCGGGTAGCGGCACACAATCTTTTCGTTCTTCTTCGAGTTGTCGGGAATGAAAATAAAATTGCGGATTATGTCGCGCAGCCGGTTCTTGTTAAACATTCCCTGTATGAGTGTATACATGCTGTCAATGCCATCTACCTCTCTGGCTATACCTGCCACCCTGCGCCAGGCATAGTAGAATTCATATGGGGCAAAGAATGAACCTGCTTTATTATTAATCCCGTCGCTGATCACACAAAAGGCATTGTATTTGAACAGCTCGGGAATATCCCTTCGATAGCGGATGGTTAATTGTTTGTAGGCATCAAAAATGGTGGCCTCTTCACGGATGGCGCTTTTGAACTCAAACACCACCAGTGGCAGGCCATTGATGTAAACTATGCCGTCAGGGATGCGTTTTTCCGATCCGACAATCTCTAACTGATTGACAAACCTGTAAATGTTTGTATCGGGCGGATATTGTTCTTCCGTTTCAGCTGTAATTGTAATTAATTGTTCTGAAGCGGGTTGGCGGTGCTTATTCAGCCCGGTGTAATTGATGAGCTGAATATATATATCTTTTTCATTCCGGTCTTCTCTTTTAAGTATGAACCCGTCAGAGAGCATCCGGATAAAAATCTTGTTGCTTTCGTAAAGGTCAGAAGCGGGTAGTGATTTCAGTTGCAGGATAATTGATCTGACTTCGTTTACCGTTATGCCCTGACCGGCGTATTGCGTTAACAGGAAATTCTGTAAATCCTCTTCTATCAATACCTCATCAGGCCTGCGGACAATGGACGCGCCCGGAAGATGGGCAAATCCTTCGTTGCCCAGCAATTCGGCAAACGCCTTTTCTAATTTTTCCTCGGTGAATTTCATCTTTTATGTAATTTGTCATTCTTCCAATTTACCGGATTGTTGGTGATGTATTCCGAAATGGTTTGATACGACTGTTCATTCCGGATGATGTGGTCGTAATAATTTGGTTGAAAAAAATGATTATTCCGGTTGTATTTGGGGATATTCAGATTGTGTTGGTCTATATAATCATCAATTTTTGAATTTACCGCCGATTTAAATCCCGCCAAAAACGACGAAATGGATTTGGGCAAACGGTAAAATGGTCGCGATGGTGACCGTAGATACGCACGGCCGTGCGTATCTACGGTGGTCGCAACGGTTGTGATGTCGGTGTCGGCGGTGTCGGCGGTATCGCCACCAACGGCATCGGTATCCAAACCATTTTCAATCATGGCAATTTTTTCGTTTTTGTCAATTACCAAAATCGCGTGTAAATGATTCGGCATTATGATATATGTATCCAAAAATAATTCGTCGCGGATTTCAAATGATTTATGCCACTCGGCATCAACGATTTTCCCGAATCCGGATAATTTTATGAACGGACGGCCATCCGCGTCATCAACGATTTCGCCAAGATTACAAACCCTGTTTTGTGTTACCAGGGTAATGAAATAAAACCCATCGGACGAATAATCCCAACCCGGTTTACGGTGCGATACAATGCGGTATTTATTTCTGAATTTTTCGGGCACCATTTTCTAATTTTCTACGGTTGCTAATTTCGAAAGAAGCAAGTCTTTCAGTTCTGTTAGCTTTTGGTTTTCCTGATCCTTAATTTCAATTTCCTTCATTATTGAATTAGTAACTATTTCAAATTTCATTTGTAATTCTAGAGGTGGTAAAATTGCATCTTGGAAATACAAATCACCAGTTGTAATCATAGATTGAGCCGAACCACTATCTAACGATTTCAAATCCGTATTTTTCAAATAGTAATAGAGATACATTTTTGAAACAAAATGATTATCAACTTCCACTACAATACTAAGATTCGTGATGTATGAATATCTTGGAGACAATCTTACTTCGCCTGTTCCACTTACACCTCTGCACAAAACTAATATTTGTGATTCTTCATACATATATTCTGAATAGTATCCACGAACACCGTAACCAGAAAAAACTGGATATCCCTTTTCTAAAAACAACTCTGAGTCAAGCATTTTACCATATTTCATTTTGGTAAAATTCTCCAATTTTTCAATTCTCCACCCCTCAGGCAAATTCTCCAAATCAATTCCTTCCACAAACCACTGTTTATAAATTGCCTGTGCAGTCTCTTCCAGTTTTTGTATGAGTTGGTTGTTCAGGTTTATGCGGTTTTGGATGGTATGGTATTCTTTTACGATTTCCCGTTGTTTGTCGATGTGGGGAACTGGCAAAAGTGTGTTGCACATTTCTTCCCAATCAAAAATTTCTCTGGCACTTCCATGGCTTTTAAACCTTGCATAGCGGTCAAACTCAGGCCTGCGAAACCACATCATCAAATATTCAGGATCGAGTTCATTGCTGTCTTTTACTTCAAAAGGAACATAGGCCTGAGAAATTAATGCTTTGTCAAAATCATTAAACAAGGCAATGGTTATTTTATCACCGTTTCTCGATGTAACAGGTCCATAAGCAAACTGATTTCTTTCAATGATTCGGTATGTTGACATATCCGTTCCAATGGTATTGGCAATAGAAGGGATAAACTTTTTCTGAATACTCAAACCGACCAAAGGCAAATCACCTAAATCGTTGTTTCGTCCAACAACAAGCTGAATATAATCGCCCAGTCTTTTATAGTGCTTTCTCATAGTAGCTTCAATAAATTGGGGATTAATTCTTTGTCTTGCATCAGTGAAAGCGCAAACATTTTTTTGCCTAAGTCTTTCAATGAAGCACCAATATGAAAAAGCCTGGCCTGGTCAATCAGTAGAAACCGATCGTGTATCTTATCGGAAAAATCAATGCTAAGCTGAGGATATTGCTGATTGAATTTTTGAATATCTGTATTCAGTAAACCGGTTTTCTTATTTGTAATCAGTCGTACCCTAACATTATCTTGTTTTTTTGAAAGCATATCCAATACGCTTATGTCAAGGTAGTTATCTATTAATACAATTTCGGTTTTTGCCTTTTCAATCAATCCGGTGATAAAACTGTAAGCATCGTAAATCTGGCCGTCATAAAAGATTTTTTCCTTCTGCGTTTCCTGCTTCTGCTCCAAAGCATTGAATATTTTTTCAAATTTTTCATCACATGCTTTTTTATCAATGAGTTGCCGTGTTTCAATGTTATCAATGCGACTAAGCAGCAAAGCATTTGACGAAATGAATTTTCGCATCTCAACAAAAGCATTCATAACCTTAATACTCATTTCAATGGCAATATCGCTTCTGATTATACCTGTGAGCATGGCAACACCTTGTTCAGTAAATGCATAAGGAAGGTATCTTCTACCTCCATGTTCACTTGAGGTAACATCTTGTGACCTCAAGTTCTTTTTACCCCCTTCAATTTCTAAGGTCACATTTTGTGACCTCAAAACAGTATATTCATCTTTGGTAAGCTGAAATCTGAAATTATCAGGAAATCTATTGCTGTTTCTTTTAACAGCCTGATTAAAAACCTTAGTTTCAACTTCAAATAAATCAGCTAAATCACTATCAAGCATTACCTGAATACCCCTGACTGTGTAAATTAAACTATTCACTTGCATAGTCTATTCGTTGTTTAAATCAAGGTGAATTGGGAACCCCAATGCTTTAAATACGGATAATAAATCCTTTTTGCTTTGTGCTTCTTCTTTAAGCAAGTCGGCAAATTCGCTTTGCAGGGTTTGCATTTTCTCGTCAAAGTCAATGTTTTCGTCGCGGTTTACAAACTCAATGTATTTGCTCGGAACGAGTGAGAAGTCTTTTTTGGCGACTTCATCAAACGAAGCGGTATAGCAGAATTCAGGAATGTTTTCAATTTCCTTGTTTTGCCATTGATGATAAGTACTTACTACTTTTTGAATGTCGTCATCAGAGAATTGAGTGTATTTTTTCTCAAACGGAATACCCATCTGCCGCAAATCCATAAACAGGATTTCCTTTTCCCGATTACGGTAGTTCCGGGTTTCATCACCAATTTTCCGGGTCTGGACTTTTTTGTTTTTGTTTACTATCCAAAGCGTTACGCTGATATCGGTGGTATAAAACAAATTTCGAGGCAATACCAGTATGGCCTCAACAAGGTTATTCTCAATCAGTTTACGACGGATTTTATATTCATCGCCACCGCCGCTCAACGCACCATTAGCCAGGATAAAACCTGCCACCCCGTTGTCGGAGAGTTTGCTTACCATATTCAGAATCCAGCCGTAATTGGCGTTGCTTTTGGGCGGTACATCGTACCCACGCCAGCGCGGGTCGTCAATCAATTCATTTTCAGACCGCCAGTCCTTCTGGTTAAAAGGCGGATTTGCCATAATGAAATCGGCTTTCAGGTCTTTGTGCTGGTCGTCCAGAAAAGTATTGGCGGCTTTTTCGCCCAGGTTGGCGCTGATGCCCCGTATGGCCAGGTTCATCTTCGCCAGCTTGTAGGTTGTATTGGTGTATTCCTGTCCGTAAATGGAGACTTCCTTTTTATTCCCGTGGTGGGCCTCTATAAACCTCACCGATTGCACAAACATACCGCCCGAACCACAGGCAGGGTCATAAATAATGCCCTTGTAGGGTTCAATCATTTCGGCAATCAGGTTTACAATGCTTTTGGGGGTATAGAACTCCCCCTTGCCTTTCCCTTCGGCCAGGGCAAATTTCGAAAGGAAATACTCATACACTTTGCCTACCACATCCTGCTTCGGATCCCTGGTCGTGTCGATGTCGTTGATGGTGTCGAGCAGCGAAGCCAGTTTGGTTACATCCAGGCCCAGCCGTGAAAAGTAATTGTCGGGCAATGCGCCTTTCAGGGCTTTGTTGTTTTTCTCGATGGTGTGCAGCGCCGTGTCGATAAGCAGCGCGATGTCGTTTTGCTTTGACTTTTTAATCAGGTAATTCCATCGACTGGTTTCTTCCAGAAAGAACACATTGTTCATATTGTAGAAGTCCGCCATCTCAATGTATTTTTCCTTTCCTTCGGCAATCAGTCTTGCGCGGTGTTCTTCAAACTTGTCGCTGGCAAACTTCAGGAAAATCAGTCCCAATACAACGTGTTTGTATTCGGCGGGCTCCACACTGCCCCTCAGCTTATTCGCCGCATCCCAGAGGGTAACTTCTATTGGTTTATCGTTTCCGTTCTTTTTGGCCATTATTATATAGTATCTGTATGTCTTTAAACCAGGTTCCCAAAGTTACAATTATCCCGGAGTGCAAAGGCGCCGGAAAAACACCATTAATAATTTCTGTTTTGGTTGAATTGAGCGGGGAGCATTTATGTTTTCCGGAAGCGGGGCGTTCATTGGTTGGTTTGGTTTATTACTTTATAGTGATTGGGGGGGCGATGTTTTTGAATGGTTGGCGGCATGTTTCAGTTGCCGATTCTGAAGCAGTGAACTGTCAGGTTATAAGCGTCTTTGACACGAACTTGGACATCCGATATTTCACTGACGGCCACATGTATTATATCTGTGTTGGCATTTTTTTACTCAAATATTATTCTATAAGTCAATGGTTCCATTAAAAAGTCATCATTGTTATCAAAATCAGGATTTTTGATCCTCAACATCTTCGGGTTTATCTTCCCACACCAACCCGTACTTTTTGGTTTGGTTAAGCAGGTTGATGAGGTCAGATTTTTCGGCGTTGGTGAGGCCTTCGAGGGATTTTATTTTTTGTATGAGGGCGGGCTTGTTCATCAAATTATTGTATTGTCAGGTAAATCAAAGCAAATCTAAGCAGATTTACATTTTCTGCACCCCGATATTCCTTCACTGCATCAAGGAATCGATGAAGACAGAGAACATGGCAAAAATTATGATGTTACTTCTTCAATTTCTTCTTCAATCAGAATGCCTTCCTCTATTATTAAATCTCTGGGGATCTGTTTATTCATTGCTTTTTCAATTCTTTGCAGAATCTGTTCCTTACGGTTGTTGAAAAAACCGTAAAAATCATCGGTTTGCATATAAACAGGCTCAAGTACATGCGATTTAAGGATCTTAATAAAATCTTCATTGTCAACCCCTGCATGTTTTTGAATCCTGCTAAGGTATTTTGATGGTGCATCTCCACTGATAATCCGGTTGGTGCGGCCCGAAAGAGGTGTTTTATTTATTATACAATCGAAATCTTTTCTGGGAATATTATTCTCTGCTTTTTCGCACCATGCAACCGGGAAGATGTGATGAATATCAATAGCTTCCGAATAATAGGTCAACAAATCGATTTTTGTAGCTGATAACCAGTCCTTTGTATCATCTTCCATTAAAAGGGCATATACTCCTTTATATGCTGCGCTGTTTCGTGTTCTCAGCGTATGCAAACGGGAGGGAACAAAATTTGCGTCATAAATTGTTTTTGGTTCAGGCCCATCCTTTAAAATCCATTCTGTAACCTGGGGCAGGTCGAGTGCATAGCGGGTCTCGTTTGCTGACCCGTATAATTCTCCAAAAACACCACACCAGAACCATTGCATCAATTTACGCTTGTTTCCTATATTGTCGATTTTATCGCCAAGTACAGCCAGGATAGCAGAAAGTGGAATCAACTGCGTATTATACGGAAGATCACGAGAACTATATAAGTGGTTCTCAATCAAAATCATGGAAGCTTTAATGAAACCATTTACAATCGGCTCTCTGTATTTTAAATAATCAGTTAGTGAAAGATTTAACATCTCCTTTCTTTTACAACTAACTGCCGGGATATCTTCGCCGGTAATTCCGGTTTTTATTGCATCCTGTTTTTTATAATAAGTAGCAATCAACGTTATAGCCTGAATCAGATCAGTATTGTTTACATTGAATAAAACCTTATGCTCCCTGAGTTGATTCCTGTTTTTCAACCAATCCTCTTTCAGATCAAACTCTTCTGAGGCAAAAGTGGCCGTGAGCAACTCGAATACAGTCAATGAAACGCCTCCTGTATTGACCTTCTCAAAAACCTGACAAACTGCTTCTTTTGGATTCTCCTTCTTCATCACAATTACCGGCAACATATAATTGTCGAAACTCTTGAGAACTTTGTTCTTGAATGTATTCCAGAAAATTATTTTCTCGCGGTCATAATTATAATATTCCTGGTATTTCATATACCAATCGTCGCATTCATCAACCAGACATACCGGATACATCAGTTTATCAAATTCATATTCCTGTTTTGATAAATCAAGAACTATATCCCGTCCGATATTTGCGGTTACCTGCTTATTTTCATTTATCGATATAATGGACTCTTCCAGATCAAGTGATTCGTCCAGGGCTTTAGCCATGTCAATATAGTACCATCTTTTAAGTTCATAACCCTTATCATTACGGGTTACTACAACTCTATTCGAAACTATTGCCTGGTATAATGAAGTTATGCGTTGTTGTCCATCAAGAATAAGCATTTCAGGTTTGGTACCATCATTCAACACTACCCCTTCAACCGGTTTAGTTTTAAATTTCACACTACTATTCCCTGTTTCAAGCAACATAATAGCTCCAATCGGGAAAGATTTTGCAATGCTGGCTAAAATGCCTTTGATGCGGTTATCGTCCCACACCCATCCGCGCTGAAAATCAGGCAACTGAATTTTTCCGGTTTTTACCGCTTTTAATATTTCGTAAAGACTGTTTTTTGTTGAGTCGAAAGATTCCATTGTTATGAATATTAAGTCTATAATTAAAATACGTCTGTTCCATTCGCAATATTACGGCATTCTTTCCTCAATACAGCCAATTCTTCCAGAACTGCCGGGTTTTTGGCTGTATTCATCAGCGGTAGGTATTCCCGGATAAGTTGGGTTTCGGTATCTTCAAAATCACCATTGAAAACAACCCAGTTCACCATCAGGTGCTTGTTTATCCAGGCAATAATGGCCTTTTCATCGGTTGCTGAAAAAGTAAAGTTGTTCTTATTTGCTTTGTCCCTGAGGCTACCTTTGGGTGGCCTGTATCCCAGCACCGCGCCTATTCCCCTGAAGAAAGTGCCATGTCCCCGGGCACGCAATTCCTGAACAAGAAATCGCTTGTTCAGCGAAGTAGTGGCAATCCCTATATAAAGGATATTATGACCGCGTTCCTTAAGGTGCTGAGCAAAAAGTGGTGGCAGCAATTCCGGATTGCTTATCCGGATACAATACAATCCCGGCGTGTCAGGTACCTTGTCATCAATGCTGCCGGCAATTCTGAAATTCTTTTCATTCATCAGTATTTTCAGAAGTAAACCCCTGTCAGACGTTTTATCAACCTGCCTGAGAGTCTGTGTTTTATTTTCAGTTTTTGGCGCATTTGTTTTCACCGATGATACCGGCATTCCCCTTAAGGATACCATCGATCCGTTCCTGTCGAAAAACTGAGGATAATTCCGGGTACGTCCATGAATCTGAAAGTCAGTAATGGCTGACCTGTCTTTCTTCTCATACCATTTATTCTTGTTCAGGGCATCCGCTATTTCTCGGGTGCTCATGGCGCGGCCTGTTTGTTTCAGTAGCCGGATAATCGCTTCATGTAGTGTCATAATCCAATCATTTACGCAGCATTACTCCTGCTGGTTATATTGTAAAATTGTATTTCAACTATCTGATATTCATATATGAGCATAATAAAAACTCACCTTTTTTACCACCTGATATGAGCAGATTACTACTCATAGCAAGGTGCCGCTTATAAAGCAATCACAGGTGCATTCTTTTAAAAACAGGGCAATCAAATCAACCGGATTCTGAATTGCTTTATAAAAAATCCGGACTTATCATGACCATTTGAATTTGGTTTTACAGAACCATTCAGGGCCTTATCCTGTAATTAAATAATCTTTGTTCAGTGAAACCACCACCCTGACAATGCCCCTTTTCTGCCATTCGCCGTTTCTGAATTCACTTTTAGATCTCAGATTTCCCATTATGGAAGAACCTTCCTTAAGCCACATCGCCTTCCATTGCCGTGTTTGCCGGGACCCGTCTTTATAATAAGTAGTAATGTAGGCGATTCTATTTTGAAGGAGCTTTCTCTTGAATATTTCTTCATTATCCGGTACAAGTTCAATCTGCAGCTTCTCCGGATTGAGTGGTAATTTCTTTGAACCCCGATCGGCCTTGGGTGCTATCACGCGGCTGTTATCATTTTCCTTAATCCTGATATTGATATCCACACCTGATAATACCGAATCAAGGAGTTCTTCCTCATAATCGCCGACCAGGTTCTGTTTTATCAGGTTACTAACTGTTATTATATATTGATCTGAAGTGATCTTCTGAAGCAGCAATTTGTAGTTTTCAGCCCTTTTGATCTGCTGAATGGCCCGCAACGTATATTCTCTCAGGGATTCGGCGTTATATCCTTCCTTGCTGAAAAGTCCGGCAAACTGAATTCCTTTGGGATTGTTTTTCTCAAAAGTAATAGTTTCAAGCAACACAGGATCATCATGTTTTACAAGGTCTCCGTCATAAAATATCTGAATCGCCTGCCCTATAAGAATTCCGTATTCAAGTTTCAGCTGTCGCATATAGGAAAAAAGCTGTTGTTGAATTCTTTTACTCAAATAAACAGCAGGCTGCTTTATTTCAACTACAAATAATCTTCGCTTATCATCCCCTTTAATTACCAGGTCAGGAATAAGACTTTTGGCGGCTCCGATAGGATACGACGGCCTCACTTCAATATTACCCTGATGTCTCTTCCACTCAAGTTCCATGAGCGCCTGAATAACATTCTTTTCAAAAGACTCTTCACTAATATTCTGCTTGATACTTTCCGAAAGCAGGAAGCATACCTCATTCCATCTGTCAGTGAACTTTTTTTCCATCCGGGTTATAATGCTGATATTAATACGCTGATTTTCAATTATATGAAATTGTCAATTTTGATATTTCATAACCTAAAAGCCAGAAAAGCCATTTCAGGTGCGTAAATTTATCAAAAACCCGGATAAACCATGGCCTGAACTTTAAAAAATTAACAACAAGTACCTGCTTATTATCAATTTCATACCTCACGAATTGATGCCTTTACCTTTCCGGTAAAAATCCGTAAGCTTGTGATTAAAACAACCCCAGAAATCATCATTCCTGAAATATTTCGGCTGCAGGTTCTGATATAACGGCTTAGTTTCTGGTTAAGTGGCAGATTCCGGAGAACAAAACTGCCGACTAAGCTCAAGAGCCTGATTTGAAAACTGAGTTTGAATTAACCAATGTCACCCCGCATGATACCAATGTATGTCGTGGGTTCAAGCCACTTTATTTTCATTTGTTATTGTTGTCTTGATTATCTTGTGTCAGTGCATGTTAAAAACGCCACTTTTTTACTAATTTACCCTTTTTCTGGTCGTAATAATGTGTGCCTTCTCTATGTTTTGGCTTTGTTTTAATTTTTTGATTTTGTATTGGTTGGTTTTTTGGGGGTATAAGGCTTTCAATAAAGTTTTTACTTCTCGTTATCCATTCACCATTTATGGTTGTTCCAATAAAAGCTTTTCTAGGAATTTCCGCAACTAGTGAGTATCGGCCAACTCTTACCTGAAATAAACAATATAAATTATGTCGTATGTCAGTATTGTCGATTAGATCTTCTATTCCTTTAAAGTCAAAAAGTACTGGAACTGAACTATTCAACCAATTTTTAGGGAATACTTCGTCAATGTAGTCCACAAAGAAAAGTCCTTTCTTTTCAGTTTTCTTAAAATTTTTAAAAGATTTCAAAAATCGACTGCAGTCTCGTTTTAAACGTGTACCATCAACAACCCAAATAATATTTTTGTAGAACAATTCTCTGTTAATCCTTTCCTTGGGATCGATGTTAGAATGTTGAAATTCTATGACAAGATTGTGCACTGTCTGTATGTCGGCAATGTGCTTTTCGTTTGTCTTTGGATCTTCAAATGAAAATTCTTGCCAGTCTGCAGGATAATGATTTTTCCAGTTCCTGTGCCATTCTGTTTCCGTTTCCCACCATGGGTCACAGTTTATTGTCTTTTTATGTGACCAATGATGTACTTTATAATCGCCACACTTCGCAGTCAATTCTAACGAACAATTAGGGCAGTAACCTTTTAACCCCTTCTGAGCTTCTGTCTTGATATTATTTACGAGTGCATATTTCATTTTTGCTATTATTGTATTGGTATAACTCCCTGCTTTTCCGGTTCAGTAGACCACTGCACTTGCCACGTCTTGCCTTCAAATTGGTCTAAAAGAATAAAAGTGTAAATGTTTTGAGTAGTAATAAGTCCGTATGTAATTTGCATAGGCGTTGCTACATTGAATTATCAGTTGACTTTTTGTCGGTTTGGGCAAATGACGAAAAAGTCACCAGTGTAAAATTAGGTATAAAAATGTTCTTTTCATATAGCTTTGTCCTTATGCTGATCCACAGTGTTTTGCAGCTATCCGGATGAGGCGATTTCGGAGAGATTCACTGTCAGCTTAGGAGGTAGTTTTTTGTTGGAATGCCCTTCAAATTACCACTTTCCGCCCGAATGATAACTGTCTTCGCTTTGCCTTCATGCTTCTTTTCTGTCAATTGTCAATTGCCAATAAACTCAAAAAGTCATGTGCCTTTGATTTAATGGTTTTTATTGTCTCCGGATTTTTGTCACTCTCCTTTAAAGCCCAATATTTATTCTCATTCCATTCAAAATTTCTGTTGTCACCCGATCCATTCTGAGTTATAAAACCCCAAAACCATAAATCATCCCAAACTTCAATTTCTTGTCCGCTATAACCGGCTTTAAGAGTCATGTTCACTTTGTCAAAGTCCCATTTTATTGAACTGTCTAACTTTTTAAAAATGGCAATTATTACAGCATCAACCGGCAAATAAAAATTGTCCATCCCGGTAATAGTTTTAGGAACATCATCCCATATTTTCAGATTATCAGCGTAATGTCCGTTGTGCAATTGAAAAATGCTTTTTGAAAATAGTGCGGCTGTCTTTTCCCCCCATCCGTCTTGATTTTTCATTCCATTGTAAAGGCTGTCAAAGGTTAATGGTTGGTTCGGATTTATTTTGTCAATAAATCTCTTCATTGAAGTCATGCAATGGGTGTCATGAAATATGCTTTTGTAAAAACCTGCAAGACTGTCAATTTTTGGTTGGCTTTGAGTATTCGCTATATGATAAAGCAGTGATACAACTTTTTCTTTTGTTTCGTTGTATGGGGAAATAACCGATTTATAAAACCTGTCTTGTAATGCATGGTTGAATTCTCTGTTTTCGGTTAAAAAAGTAAAAATATTCCTAAGTCTATCTTTCATTTTGTCAATGTTGTCAGTGTTGAATTAGCATGAGGCACAATACTTTCTTAAATCGCAGTCACACATTTATCGCAGCTGCGATGTTACTTTAGTGCAGCGACTGCTTCTAATTCTTATTTGTTGGCGACTGGCGTACTGTGTCACATGTTGCGCTTTTGTTTTTGTAAAATAGTGTTCTTACCAACTGTATATGCGTATACCGATGCAGGAACATATTTCAGTGTTAAGTTATCTATTTCTTTAGTTCCTTCCTTGTCAATGGTTGTCACTAAGGCAGTTTGTAAGTCGTTGTCCTTTAAAAACTGTAACAGCGGTTTTAAGTCTCCGGGCTTTTCAAAATACTGGTTGCTCCATTTTATTTCCACAGCCCATTGAGGTTTGAAATTTTTGTCATCAAGTTTAACCATGTCGACTTCTCCTTTCTGCCACCTCGCATAGTAAGGTGTAAACCATTCTCTGTGAAGCCACTGCGCATAAATAGCCGTCTCAACCATATTGCCGATAAATGGGTCAGTCGGTTGCAGGGGAGCAAACAACGCGCTTCGCAATGAGGGATTGGTCAGGTATATCTTGAACTGTGTAGCGCGCTGAAACTGTTTGGGTTTATTCGAAATTTTATGAACGACCTTTATCAGAAATGCGGCTTCCAAATATTCTATGTAACGTTTAATGGTGCTTTTCTGAACGCCTGAATTTTTACTTAGTTCTTCAAGACTTATTTCGCCGGCGCTGTTATATGCAATAGCAGTAAATAACGAGTTAAGCTCCTGCACATCTCTAATCCCGTAAAGGCTGGGCAAGTCTCTCAGCAACACTTTGTCAATAATATCGCTTCTGATATACCGGCCGGGGTTGCTCTGAATTTTTTCTGAAAAAATGACTTCCGGATAACCACCATAATTGATGTAGTCTAAAAAATGCTTGTTAAGCTCGTTGATATTATTGGTGCTGTAGAATTTTGTCAGGCTGCCCTGCCAGTCCATACCTGCCTCTGTGATGAGTCTGTTTAATTGTTTCAGATGAAGAAACTCGTTAAAGGTCAGGGGTGGCAACATAAAATCTGTGAAGCGTCCTGCTCCGCTCTCATTACTCTTAAGCCGTAAAGCAGCAGCGGCAGACCCCGAAACCACGAAGCGGGTATGGGGATAGCTGTCAACCAACGACTTCAGATGCACCTCCCAATCCTTTAAGTATTGAATTTCGTCAAAGAAGATATACCATCCTTTGGGGCTTTCCTGTTTGGTCGCCCTTCGGCAAAAGCTGAAAAGCTGCTCTAAACCAATATTGTTGTAAATGGGTGTTTCAATGGAAATATAAGCTACTTTCAAGGGATCAACTTCATTTTCAAGCAGATGCTGAACAGCATGATAAATCATTACCGTTTTCCCGACTCTTCGCGGTCCCATTAAAACTACGGCTCTTCTGACGTCTGTCTCTGTAATGAGCGGCATAAACAAGTCGAAATACAACCTCCTTTGCATGGAAGTGTAATAATCTTCTACTGTTCCGGTCACCCACCAGGGGTTCTCAAATCTTAACCGGTCAAGAACCTGTTCTTCTGAATATGGTAGTAAAGCCATTTAATAGCGGTTTAATTTTACAAATATACATAATTAAGGTTACTATACAAATCTTATTTACAGATTTATTTAACAAGTAAGGAAAATATCAGTAATTCTATGTCTTAATTATGGTATAGGTTGTACCAAAATATAATTGTTAACAACGGTTTCCGGCTTCCTGATTTCTGATATTTAGTGAGGCAGAAGTCAGGACCTGATGATTTCCTGAAAACGACATGATGTTTTTTCCAGAACGACCTGATGTTCTCAGAACCCCATGAAGAGGCAAAATATATAACGGTAAAAGGTCAGCACAGACTTAGTGCAGTTTGCAATAACAGGTCGGTTACCCCAGGGCTTATGTATACTTTACCTAAACCCAAACAATAACGGAAACAAAAAGGTAACAAACAGGGCCCACTCCCGGTAAACCGGCAGAAAGGCTGCAATGCTTCTTTTCACATTCTCAATTTCGCCAGGTCAACTGTATGCTTTGAAAAGCCTGTAAGTGACCCAGATCAGGTTGATCAGTATCAACAGGTTGCTGCCCGGCACAGCCAGCCGATTGGGGGTAGGTCCCCAAGTTGAAATCCTGAACAGTATCGCCGAAAGGGCAATCCAGTTCACCACAATGCTTGCCGCAGACAGTTCAACAAGCAGCTTGAAATTTTGTTAATAAGATTATACAGTAATCTTCTGATAACAAAAAGTCCTTTATTTCAATGGGTTTGCGAAGGTTACGCAAGAAACTTCAATTACTGGATGAAGGCAGAAGATTTTATACCGGTAATACTTTATATGTGATGTAAAAGGTTACTTTCTCATTAAAGAATCACTGTTGTCCGGTGAACCTTTGGAAGAGGTTATGAGATTACCTTCGGTGAGCCCTCTTTGATCGGTTCTTCACTTCACTACGTTACGTTCAGAATAACAATACTTTAACGATAATTAAAGGGGGCATGGTGGCGGCAATGCCGCCACCATGCCCCCTTCCCCTAAAACCCATGTAAATCAAAGTCATTCTGATCCCGCATTTTGCGGGAGAAGAATCTCATAATTTAACCGGACAACAATGAATAAAGAATTTGCCTATTTCCTCATCAGATAATCTAATGTACTTAAAAACATTCAATCCTTCCTGTGCATATAACCATTAGCAGCCGACCTTAAGAAATGCACTATCAACTTTGGCTTAAAGAAATACCTTCTGCACATTGTTCCGGATGATGCCGGTTATTATTTTATTGTATAGTCTATGTACACTGAATTTCTTGGCTCATCACTACCATCAAGTTTCTTTAAGACAAACGGATCCCCGTTTATGCTTACCGAGATTTGGGTATATAATTTTAAATAACTATCCCCAGGGCTCTCGACTGCAAGTGTTGCATGAAAACCTTTTCGGACCGGACCAACAACAATTTCCCACGGTGAACGTGTATTAATGGTATATGTTGTGTTGTTATTGGTTTCGGTATTTATTGTTACATCTAATTTGCCTCCATAGTATATTGTTGAGCTATCAACTTCGTACTTAACATAATATTCGTTGTTATCCTTATCCTTACTGCAACTATTACAAAGGATACCAAGAAATGCAAGAATGCCAGATACAACTATTCTGAAGTGTCTTTGAGATAAGAAATCAGAAAAAGTTAAGCTAAGACTTCTGATTGTTTTCATATGCAAAATTTTTACTGTTTACTTGCGAAATTCAATTAACGGATAACTAAACGTAAAAAAATCGACTCAATTTCTTTAAACGTTTACATCCGTCAATAAATAACCAGTGAATCGCTCATCACTTATATTCTCAAAGTGCTGAGCGCAGTAAATCTACAAAAACCTGCTACTGTCCGCAAGTAAAAACCTGAAAAATTGCCTGTATCCCGGTAAACGATTTCACGACGTATAGATTATCCGGAATTTCTGAAACCAGTTTTCCTGCCCCGGTCTGGAAACCCGTCAGCTTATTTACCGCTTGCTTCCCTTTCAGAAAACAATAGCCTGAGCCCGGGCGGCGTGAATGCAATGACCGGTTTTAGAAAAAACCTACAAAAACCACAGTGTATCCAGTCCAAATTTGGGGATGCCGTTGCCGGAGAATTCAGGCAGCATACGGGCCAGGATTTCAGGGCGGAACGGTGCTGCTGGGCTAAAACCCAGCGGGCACAGGGTAAAACCGGCTTCGGAAGGGGCCGGTTTTTTTGTTGATATTTGCTTTATCAGACCTAAGGATGCATTAAAATAATGTATATATAGCCAAACCCCGCAACAGTCCTATCCCTTACCTAACAATACAAAATATAACATACAACATGTGTAACGCAACTTCTTTGAACTATAATTTCACCACCATCTTCCACCCCCATTGTTTTTTAGACTCATTATAGGACTTGATGGCAGTAGCCTTCACCAATGCGCCATCAGTCAGCTTATGTTTCGTAACCAGCGAAGGCTGAATAAACACATCGTCTAAAAAACCGAATGATTTCCCGGCAGGAATATGTACAATTCCTTCAACTTCTTTATAGAATTGATTACGGAAGCCGGCATCATCCGCTTTAGTCACCGTATATACCTTAAACAGGCCCCCGGGCGTTCCTGATTGAAACCTCACTTTGAGTGTGTCACCAATGTTGACATTTTTAAGAAAACGATCATACTTAAAGAAACCATATTTTGATTCGGTCTCAATGAAATTGAGCATTTTCTTATCGGTGTTTACAAATTCAACAATAACAGTCACTTCGGGGATGTCAGCAAAAAGGATTCCATCAGCAATGTGCTTGTATTGATTATAAAGTTTTTTGTTATTTTTCAGGTTCACTGCACTGATGTACCATTCCTGCGACTGCCAGTTATTAACAACATCAGGAATACGGTATCCTTTCTCATTCCTGGCAGCAACCAACAGTTCTGTCTCGGTTCTGGCCTCATTGTACAACTGTTTCCGGATCAGCATTGCAGCCATTTTCTGCCTGAGATTGATCAGCATCTCTTCGGGACTCTGACAGCTCAACGCACGGCAATACAATGCAAATACCTTTTCCTCGTCCTGTGTAAATGCCTCGCTGAGAATTTCCCATACCCAGAAATCGTTTTGCTTTTTGCGGGCAAAGGGTATCAGTGCCGACAGCATATTTTCCCTGTCGCCCAGCGAAAGCAGCAGTTTGGCCTGGAAATAGGCAGGATACTGATAAAAAGGGTATTTATTCCCCAATTCCTCAAGTTTTGGTAAAAAGGACTCAATTCGGGTTCTGTCAAAAATAACGTTGCCATCCGGCTGTTTGTCGGGCAGCAAGTGTTTTGCATAAGTAATGTAAGCCTGCTCGGCAAGGGCCATGATTTCTTTTCCATTCTCAAGCTTTTCTTTTTGATAATCCTCCGGTCTGAAGTTCTCATAGTCCCACCAATCGGCAAATTGAAGGTACGCATCAGTGTCTTTTAAAGCTTTATGAAATGCCTTGAATAAAAAGGAATATCCTTCAGAAGGCCGGGTATATGAAAATGACTGGGCAAGGCCAACCAGCTGAATCATTTTACCATAATGTGCGGGACCTGAATTAAATGTTTTAAATACGATGGAACCGATCTGCCAGCTAAGGTGGTCAAACAACATTTTTTCTTCTTCAGGCAGGTTTAAATCCGCAATCTTTGTCAGCCACAACAAAAAATCATCAAAATGCTCAGGAGCAGTATTCTGTTTCAGATAATCATAATACACCCAGCTGATGTTTCTTTTGGGCCATATATTATCCGGCTCTGCAGCCAGTTCCGCCTGTGCCAGTTCCAGTGCCTCTGCCAGCTTTCCCTGCTGGCGCAGTGCTTTGATCTCTTTAGCCGGCATATTCTTCATGTTTAAAGGTTTGCAAAGCTTCTTTAATATCTGAAATCAATTGCCGGCTGTCCGGCAGGTTTCTGACGGGCAGAATCCTGCCAAAAAAGCCGTTCTTTTTGTATTCAAAGTCAATAACGGCTGTTTCATGATTCCGCCTGAAAGTATAGCGCTCCTTGTATTGCTGATGCTCAATATCATCAATGGAAATATCTGTATCTTCAAACAGGTTTACCAGATCATCAAACAGGCTTCTTGTAAAAGGGAACTGCTCTTCCGTATCTATATCAAATTCAATTTTATCGAGCACTGTCTCGGCGACATCTCTTTTCACCGAAACTTCCGGCATGTGTTTCAGGATTTCATCGATTTGCCGGTTAAATTCACTGTCGGTTGATAACCTGGGGATGGCCGTTACAGGACTTTTAAACTCATGTTGTCCGGTGACATAGGTTTTATATACAGCCCTTGATTGTTCCCGTTGAAAGGTATAGCGGATTTCGTAATTCAGTTTTTCCCAACCGCTTATCTCAATATAGTTTTTTCTAACGGCGTGGCGTACCCTGATAAAATGATCCTGCAACGGCAGGGGCTGATTCAGCAGATTGAGATCTGACAACTGTTGTATCAACTCCTTATCCGGAATAACGATTTCGGCCTGGTCCTTCTTACCTGTAAGTTGTTCCAGGGCATCGGAAACTTCAGTGTCAACAAAGGCCATGGCAGAATAAGAGTTGAAAAATGGCGGGTTTAAAGCATATAGTTTCTTTGAGGCCCTGGTGATGGCGGTGTATGCCCAGCGATAAAACCCCTGATTTGTTTTGCCCGTTCTTTTTTGTGTATCCATATAAAAATTAAAGCCAACGGTGTTGTCATGATCCCACACCGTGAAGACATTGGCCCATTCGCCGCCCTGCGCCTTGTGGCAGGTAACCGCGTAACCATACTTCATCAGCAAGGCATTAAAGAAATCGTCGTTCAGGATGGCTTCTTTAAATTCTTCGCTACCCGGCTTCATATCTTTATGACGATTGGTAAAATCAACATAGAGCGCCTGAGTTTCATCGGGTTTCAGGATGTTTTCGCCATAAAGAAAGTTCTCCAGCATTTTTCCTGACACAATTTTAGTGTTGCCGCCCTCATCCGGGAAAATAAGTTCAATATCCCGCCAGGTAAGGGTTACAGGACTTTTTCCCCTCAAGGCAATGGTTCGCTGCGTAACCATGCTGCTGATTTCATTGATAACGGCAAACTCACCGTTAAAAATACCCTTTCTGTAATTGTTGCCACCCATGATAACGATGTCACGCTTCATGGGAGGTAAATCAGCGATGCCGAATATACTTTTACGTATCTGACGGTTGAGTTCTAGGCAGGTTTTGTTTTTGGCTGCAATGATTATTTTCGGGCTTTCCGTTTCCTGCCATGTTTCAAGGAAAGATTCAAACCCGGGATTCAAAATATCCTTTTCGTTGGCACGCAGGTTAAAATCGTTGAAATACCCGGCCGAAATGCTCTTACGGATTTTGGAAGCCGCATGCAGAATTCCGCTTTTTCCACCCTGTCGCATCACCTCTTTCATTTCAGCTTCTGAGGATACAAGTTTAAACTTATCCTTCAGGTAGTCAGGATCAAAAGCTTTTGAGCTGTTGTCGCCTACCGGTGGCAACTGACAGGGATCTCCCACAAAAATAATTTTAGTCCTTGCGCTCCCCTGCATAACCCTTGTATAAGCGATTAAATCGGAAAGCAGATGGCCGCTGCCAAAACGGAAAAATTCGCCTTCGTTTTTGGCATCAGATATCATGGAAGCTTCATCAACAATAAAAACCTTCCCGGCTACATCCGCATTGTTCCTGATTTTGTAGTAGTAGAAAAATGAGTCCCCTTCCTTAACTTCCACCATATTTTCATAACTGTAAATTGACTTGTGGATGGTAAAAGCTTCCTTACCGCTTCTTTCCCGGATTACTTTGGCCGCCCTGCCTGTCGGCGCCATCAGGGCATAATCCTTTTCGATGGCATCAAGGTATTCAACCAGACCCTTCAGAATGGTTGTTTTACCACTACCGGCGTAACCTTTCAGCATAAATACCTGATCCGCGCTGTTCAGGAAAGCTTCGAGCCGGCTTAAAGCAGTTTCCTGGTCAGGGCTGAGGTTTATGTCTTTGAAGTGATCGAATATGCTCATAAGCGAATTGGATTTGGAAGCAAACTTAAAACAGGTTAATGCAATCTTTCTGCATTCCTACCGGATGAGCATTTTAACCTGAATCCGTTTGTCATGAATTGCTTTGATAAGTTGAACTGAAAACACTGGTTATGGGCAGTCAGTTGGTTGCGTTATATTTTAATGACAGTGAAACTATTCAAGGCTTTTATCCTTGTTTTCCTGATTATTTTCAAAGATAGCCCTATTTTTCTTCCTCACGGAAGGTGCGGGATCAGCGAGCAGTAGCAAGCTTGCTGCTCAAACCTGCGCTGCCTGCTGAAATCCTTGTTTTCTGGATTATTCCCAAAGATAGCCGGTTTTGTCTTCCCCGCTGAAGTAGCGGGATCAGCGATCGGCAGCACGTTTGCTGCTCAACAGTGCGCCGCCTGCTGAAATCCTTGTTTTGCTGGATTATTGGTTTCTGACAGGGACAATGCTCCGGACAAACCGGTATTAATCCGGTGTCTTAATCCTTGTTTTGCTGGATTATTGGTTTCTGACCCAGTATGGTGGCTACGACAGCCAAATTCATGACACGTCTTAATCCTTGTTTTGCTGGATTATTGGTTTCTGACTAAGCTCTTTGCAGTGGTAGGTTCCGAGGTCATGGTCTTAATCCTTGTTTTGCTGGATTATTGGTTTCTGACCCAAAAGAAGAACACCCAAACTGCCAGATTAAGGCGTCTTAATCCTTGTTTTGCTGGATTATTGGTTTCTGACCACTCAGGGATTGTGTTAGCATTGGCTTAGCTGCTCCGGTCTTAATCCTTGTTTTGCTGGATTATTGGTTTCTGACCGCAAAACTAAAATTGCAGCACTGAAAATTGAGCGTCTTAATCCTTGTTTTGCTGGATTATTGGTTTCTGACAGTGCGTGAATTTGCACAGTTAATGGCTGAAGAGGTGTAGTCTTAATCCTTGTTTTGCTGGATTATTGGTTTCTGACATGCGTCCTTATGAGCGTATACGTATCGTATAACCGTGTCTTAATCCTTGTTTTGCTGGATTATTGGTTTCTGACACCCACAAATTCAATGTCAGACAATGTGTTTGCTGAGTCTTAATCCTTGTTTTGCTGGATTATTGGTTTCTGACCTGCACCACTGCGGAGGCAATTGACACAGAGGACGAGAGTCTTAATCCTTGTTTTGCTGGATTATTGGTTTCTGACTTTTGTTTTCTAAGTAGAGTTACAGCTAACTCCCCTTTGTCTTAATCCTTGTTTTGCTGGATTATTGGTTTCTGACCTTCGTCCCCAAGAGGATGATGAATGCGAAGGGTTGGGAGGTCTTAATCCTTGTTTTGCTGGATTATTGGTTTCTGACACGGTGTAGTTCACGATAACAGAGAAGTAATTAAGGAGTCTTAATCCTTGTTTTGCTGGATTATTGGTTTCTGACGTCTTGTGGAACGCATTGGTGGGACAGACGTACTGTTACGTCTTAATCCTTGTTTTGCTGGATTATTGGTTTCTGACGTCTGATGGATATGGCTATGACTATTGGATGCAGGGGGTCTTAATCCTTGTTTTGCTGGATTATTGGTTTCTGACGCCTGTATTTTTAGACATCCAAACAATATCATAAGTCTTAATCCTTGTTTTGCTGGATTATTGGTTTCTGACGTGCTAATGGCGTCAGTGGCAGCACTGAAGGCCGCAGGGTCTTAATCCTTGTTTTGCTGGATTATTGGTTTCTGACAACAAACTCTTTGCAGTGGTAGGAGGTAAGGTAATGAGGTCTTAATCCTTGTTTTGCTGGATTATTGGTTTCTGACTCTGTAAAGAGAAACAAAGAGACTAACAAACTCTGTCTTAATCCTTGTTTTGCTGGATTATTGGTTTCTGACTAGCATTATAACATTAGTATAACTATACAGGCTCTAGTCTTAATCCTTGTTTTGCTGGATTATTGGTTTCTGACAAACCAATACCTTTCTATTATGACAAAAGAAGAAGTCTTAATCCTTGTTTTGCTGGATTATTGGTTTCTGACTCGAAACAAAACCATTCTCCGGTGACAACGGAGGCGTCTTAATCCTTGTTTTGCTGGATTATTGGTTTCTGACACAGGAATGACGACCCTGTCGCTTGTTGAATGTTGTCTTAATCCTTGTTTTGCTGGATTATTGGTTTCTGACATTCACCGGAGAGGCCACAGTCGTGGCCATCTTTAAACGTCTTAATCCTTGTTTTGCTGGATTATTGGTTTCTGACTGGCCAATTTTATGACACAGACTACTTTGTCTGTGGAAGTCTTAATCCTTGTTTTGCTGGATTATTGGTTTCTGACGGTTTCTGACCCTACATAGTAGGGTCTCATTAGGGGTCTTAATCCTTGTTTTGCTGGATTATTGGTTTCTGACCATCAATTTTGTGTACTTCCTGGCCAACTATCCCGGAGTCTTAATCCTTGTTTTGCTGGATTATTGGTTTCTGACAAAAATTATGATAAGTAGGGAATTTAAAGTTGGTGAGTCTTAATCCTTGTTTTGCTGGATTATTGGTTTCTGACTGGGCCGAGAAGGCTACAGGGCGATCCATTTCGGGGTCTTAATCCTTGTTTTGCTGGATTATTGGTTTCTGACGGGATTTATCAGTTCACTTCAGCCAAAAGCTGAATAAGTCTTAATCCTTGTTTTGCTGGATTATTGGTTTCTGACGGCAGCAGGGATGCCCCAAACCCTCGAAGAGGGGAAGTCTTAATCCTTGTTTTGCTGGATTATTGGTTTCTGACCGTTTCCGCGAGAGCCGATTATTGAGACCAAGGCGGTCTTAATCCTTGTTTTGCTGGATTATTGGTTTCTGACTTCGCAAAAAAAGACACAACATTCCCACGGCGACCTAGTCTTAATCCTTGTTTTGCTGGATTATTGGTTTCTGACCTATAAAAGCCGTTTTCAAAAATTGGAAAATTTCACGGTCTTAATCCTTGTTTTGCTGGATTATTGGTTTCTGACAAAACATGGAACCGAATAAGAAAATCCAAATTTCAGCCGGTCTTAATCCTTGTTTTGCTGGATTATTGGTTTCTGACAAAATAAAAATGCAGTTGACCTTGTTAATTCAGGGGTCTTAATCCTTGTTTTGCTGGATTATTGGTTTCTGACACTGATGGCATCGGTAGCCGCCCTGAAGGCCGCAGGCATGGTCTTAATCCTTGTTTTGCTGGATTATTGGTTTCTGACAGGAGGAGAAGTGGGAACTGGCTTATGCAAAGAAGTCTTAATCCTTGTTTTGCTGGATTATTGGTTTCTGACAACCAAAAAATCAAACAAAATGGCAAAATTGCAATGGTGTCTTAATCCTTGTTTTGCTGGATTATTGGTTTCTGACTTTTCTAATTCCCGGGCCATGAAACCAAAGAATAAAGGTCTTAATCCTTGTTTTGCTGGATTATTGGTTTCTGACGGGCGCCGCAAGGCGCTCCTTCCTTTTTTTTAAAAAAGTCTTAATCCTTGTTTTGCTGGATTATTGGTTTCTGACGAAAGATACCAGGCAGCTGATCGTTTCGCACCTATTGTCTTAATCCTTGTTTTGCTGGATTATTGGTTTCTGACTTTCTGACTGATTGCTAATATTGTTGAACGTGGCTAGTCTTAATCCTTGTTTTGCTGGATTATTGGTTTCTGACTGAGAAAGACGGTATTAATGCCAATTTTCAGGCATTGTCTTAATCCTTGTTTTGCTGGATTATTGGTTTCTGACCCAAAGGTCTATTGACTGTGGAACAATTGTGGGATCGTCTTAATCCTTGTTTTGCTGGATTATTGGTTTCTGACTTGCCACAAATATCCATGCTGACCAAACAATGCATGTCTTAATCCTTGTTTTGCTGGATTATTGGTTTCTGACTTGCTGTTCATCGTTTGTATCAAAAAGAAGAACAAAAGTCTTAATCCTTGTTTTGCTGGATTATTGGTTTCTGACCGCTTCGGGTAGGCGATTTCCTACCAAAATCTAAAGTCTTAATCCTTGTTTTGCTGGATTATTGGTTTCTGACTGCTAGCATTGGCTTAGCTGCTCCGAAGAACGTACTGTCTTAATCCTTGTTTTGCTGGATTATTGGTTTCTGACAAGTTTAAACGGCCGGTTTAATGCTTTCCTGAATGTTAAGTCTTAATCCTTGTTTTGCTGGATTATTGGTTTCTGACCCTAAAAACTAAACAAAATGAGCAAGTACGAACAACAAACGTCTTAATCCTTGTTTTGCTGGATTATTGGTTTCTGACCATATAGCCGGAACGCTGAAAAGACTTACAATGAAGTTGTCTTAATCCTTGTTTTGCTGGATTATTGGTTTCTGACAGGTACAGAACAAGTCCGATGAACAAAAGCGAATTTGAGTCTTAATCCTTGTTTTGCTGGATTATTGGTTTCTGACCCGATTTTCTGCAAAAGACAAGCACAAAACTAACCGTTGTGTCTTAATCCTTGTTTTGCTGGATTATTGGTTTCTGACATGAAGAAATTGAAGAATTGACAGAAATAAATTAGTCTTAATCCTTGTTTTGCTGGATTATTGGTTTCTGACCGTTGTTATTATAAACCCTTTGCTATCAGTTCTTTGTTGGCCCGGATTCATGTAAATTATAACAATCCGGTAAAAAAAGATGCTGTTTTTTGAAGGGTGCAAAATTACAGGTTTTCAGGGTTGATTTGACAGGTAAAGTTATGCGTTTTATAAACAAGAAACGCGTTGAATCAATCAGAAAAACATGGTATTTTTATTACCCAGGAAAAGATCCAGGTCAATATTTTTACCAATAATTTTCATAGCTCTTAATTGATCGGTAGCCACAGGTACCAGCATAATACTGTCATAATTATCGTAAACTTCCTGAACTTCTCTCAGGGTCTGATAGATCTCTGTAAATTCAGGCCGGCTGCTGTCAGCAAGAAAGATTGATTTCTGAATCCTGGTACACCCTTTCTTAATCAGGTATTTTGAGATATATGTCCTGACTTTGTTGTTCTCAATATCATACATTACAAAGTAGATCATTTGTCCGGTTTTTTGATTGGCCTGATTGAAAATCCCCAGTATTCTTCTTACCCTTTCATGAACATCTTCTTCACAGCTATCCAATGGTATCTCTTGCCTGCTTTTCTTTACGGACGGACTGTTTTCCATCCCGGCCCTTTTTACAAGCAACAATTTTTGCAGAAAAGTAAGCTTTTGCTTCTTAGTCATGTATGTTGTATATCACTTCATTTACAAGGTCAAATGCAATTTGCGTAAGTTCCTCATTGCTTCCGCTTTTTGGAGTTTTAACCACTGAAAAACCACGCTTCCCATGAAAAAGGTTTATTTCAGCCCAAAAATGTCTGACACCGAATTTTATTTTCTTGCCATACTGAATCGAAATCACCTCAATGATGCTCAGCCCAAGTTCTGCAGCTCTTTTTTCGATAAGCGGTAAAACTGCATTCAACTGCTCAGGTACATAAACCTCCTTTTTTTGTTTTTCTACAAGCCGGGGGTTTAACTTTTGTCTGATCTCTGCCAGAATCTCATTATTGATTTCTGCTTTTACATCAGTATCATCATCAGGCGTAACTCTTGTTTCATTTTTCTCTTTCTCACGTAAAGCCTGCTCAATATTACTTATTGTAAGTTGATTGTTGAAGTCGACCAATGAATCCATATTAATGGTATGCGCTTCAGGATTATACCATGCCTCCTGATCAGCACTTAAAAAACATGCGCGTGTTACATCCGAAGTCCGGTTATCGATTACCTGTTCTAACTGATACTGCTGAGAAAACCCTCCGGCAAAAACTTTGTAAAATAAACTGAACTTTGCTGCATCAAAGCACTTATTTTCTAACCTGAACAAAATTTTTAACCCGTCATTTCCCGGAGAGGTAAACATTAATAAGATACGTTCATCCCTGGCAAGCTCATTTTTAAGTGTAGTCAGGTCAAGGTTTTTCTGTCCTATGTGGTCAACATCAAGCACAAAATACCGGGCAAAATGAAAGTTTACAATCTTGCGCACCGGAGGTGTAAAAATGCCACAGGTGAAATAAGGCAAAAACCGCTTATTGTATCTGTATTGTTCCATATCAATGCTCTGCAATGCCCTCAGTTGTGCTATTCTCCCCGTCAGTTCAGCCGAAGGATATGCTATCTTCTGATACAACTCTTCAATGGTTATTTTTCGCAGTTGCTCTGTAGATGATATAATATTGACACCGAATGTAAGCATGACATCATTTCTTTTCGGGTGAATTCATAAAAGTTGTGGCAAGCTTCTGGGCATAAATATTTATGTGATTGGCACGGGAACGTTCAAGCGCCCCGATCTTCACAACTTCATCAAAATAGTCATTTACCGATTGAATAAGAATCCTTTTACCCAATGCTTCCAGCCAGTACGATCCATCCTCTTTGATACTGAAAAAATCTTCGTTGATGATATGCTGGTTCGCAAGATTGATCACCACATAGTCAATCCAAACCCTGTATATTTCAATAATATCAAACACCAGCACAGGCCGGTTATAGTCATCCCTGTGAAAAACACCGACATAAGGATCTATTCCGGCTTTGATCAGGGCGCCTTCAATCTTTCCGTATAAAATTCCATATCCATAATTCAACAGACAGTTAAAAGCATCAAGCGCCGGATGTTGGGAACGGCCTTCAAACTTCAACTCTTCAGGTAAAATGGCAGAAATACAATCAAAATAAATCCTTGAAGCAGCCCCTTCCCACCCCCGAAGACTGGGCCCGATATCACTGACAATTTCACCGTTCAGTTCCGAAATTTTCCGCTTATACTCCGATAACCGGTTAATCGCTTTTTCACGTACCGTATTATGCAATTCCATGGTAAGGATCAAGGCAACCTGGTTATCAATTTTCTGTATTACTATACCTTTAATCCAATCAACTGCTTCAGGTGAAAATGTGAAGTCAAGTTGTTTTCGCCTGATTGTTGATACAGAACCATACTTTATACTCCATAACCTGCCAACCGGGGTCCCTGAATTTTCTACAAACAATACATCGATTTCATGTTCAATGGCCAGCAGGGCTGCATCACTGCTGATTTTTGCCCCTTTGCTGATACTAATGGTTTTCACAGAAGAAGGGGATATCAGTTGACGTCCATCTTTATGCACCACAACAAAATTGTTGTTTTCTTTTATTAAAGATGTTCCGAAGGTATTTAATATCAATTCCATAGTAATGAATAATAATCAATACAAGCACCTGTTCTGAAGAAAAAATACTTCATTCATAGCCCGGCTTATCGCAGTATAAACCCATCGGTAAGTGAATTGCTTATCCTGTACAAACAATACGGGCTCCAATGCCACAAAAACATGCTGCCATTCCCCGCCCTGGGCTTTATGACAGGTAATGGCGTAACCGTATTTCACGCGAAGCGCATTCAGATACGGATCAGAAAGCATAAAATTAATAAAATCCGGTGTATTCTTTTTAATACCCAACCGGTGTGCTCGGATATAAAAATCGCGCATCAGTTCAAAATCCTGTTTGGGATCCAGATTCTGCGAATCACCGTTAAGCAGTGTGTCTATCACTTTTCCTTCAAAAGCCACATAGGCGCCCTCACTGAGTACCCTGGCCTTTACATTCCGGAATACAATGCCGGCGACCGTTTCGGTACTTTCCGATACTTCCAGTATTTCAAGGTGATCGCCATTATAAAGTGAATGCTTGTAATTGTTTTGAATCACTACCAGAAGTTCGCCTCTGTTTACCCGGGAAGTGTTGCGTCCGAATAATTTCTGCCTTACCTGGTGGTTCAGGTTATTGGCCATTTTATTGCTGAAAGTCAGCATAATGCAGTTGTCTATCCCCAATCTGCGAATGCTCCCGGCATAGGTTCTGGCCAGTACTTCCTCCGAACTGCAAATGTGCATATCTCTGCTGCCTGAAACCCTTATGGAAAGATAAGGAAATGAAAGTTCGCCTATATGGCGCTGAAGTTCTTTTACATTCCGGCCAATACCGGTTTCGGAAGAAAACCGTTGAATGCCCTGCAGGTTAACATTTCTGACGCGTTTGCTGAAATTATTTACAAAGTAATCAGGGTTAAGTGCAGGCGAATGCAGGTAATTGACAGGGGGCAATTGAGCCGGATCGCCGATAAAGACGACCTTTCGTCCATCGGCAAACAAAAGCATATCAGTAAGCAATTTTCCTGAACCAAAATTCAGCGATACATTCAGGCTTTTCTGGTCCGAAATCATGGATGACTCATCCACAAAGTAAATTGTTTGCACCTCATCCGCATTGGGGCGCAATCTGAAGTCAATAATCACCTTTTCAGTTCTTTCATCTATTTCATGAAGGCTCATGGTATAGATATAACGATGCATGGTTTCGGCCCTGAGTCCAGTTTTCACCGAAAGCACCTTTGCCGCCCTGCCTGTTGATGCCATTAATTTTGCGGGTATTCTGACTGATTGAAGGTACTTGATCAATCCCTTAACCAGGGATGTTTTTCCGGTTCCGGCATGACCACGCAGTATAAAAACATCATCAGAAGAATTGAAAAAATCAATCATCCGATCAACGGCCGTTTGTTGTTCGGGGGTTAGGGGGAAGTCGAAGAAGGAGGAGAGATGAGGCATCTTATCTATTGTTCAAGTATTCGAGTTACGTAATCGTTCAGTTCATGATAAGGATTGACCTTGTTGCCAAGAATTTCTGATATTGCTTTTATGTACTTATTCCAAAAGAAAAATCTGTCATGTTTGTCTTTCTCATTTGATGAAACATACAGATCTTCAGGCATAACACCAATACCATCATGGGCAATACGATTGCGCAACTTATCAATTCCATTGCCACCATTGCTTCCGTTTAAAACACTGTTTATATGAGAAAAAATTTCCAACAACTTTTGTACAACAGTATCTTTCTTCGCTCTACTTGCACAGTGAATTGCAATCATGGCTAATGTTGGCAACGATAACTTAACCTCTTCATTTACTTTTAACCTTAGTTTTTTCTGTATTTCACCGTACAATGCTTTTTCTGTTTGACAGATGTTTTTTAAGAGTTTTGATCCGTGATCATAATATTTTTTTTCCAGATCAAGATTGTATTTACTACTAAGGTAATAACCAATGAGCCTTTCGTAGAAAATCTGAAAGGAAAGAACAAATTGAGTATAGTTGCCTGCCGAATAGTAGAATTCTGCCAAAAAAAAGCGCTCAAGTATATTAAATGCAGCCTTTTTTTGTCCGGTCTCTCGGACCAAATCACTCTCTTGAACTAATTCAATATCGTAAATAATAAAATCAGGAAATACACTACCCGCTTGGGTTTTTATTTTTAAAGCTTCTTTATACAGAAAAAGTTTCCGTTTGTCAGCAAATTCCAGTAACTGTGCTATTCTGGATAGTAATTTGTTTTGATATTGGCGAAGAAGTATTGATGCTGCTTGGTATTCTCCTGAATTAATCAATGAGATAACCTGTTGTTTCAGAAGATCCAGTAAAAAAAGATTGGTAAATTCAAGTTGTTTTGGTTCAGCATCTTCAGGTTTTTGATAAAGCTTCACCTTGTTTTTGAAAGCCTTAATAAATTGCAGAGTCAGAGCCTGATTAATCTGATCAATTCCACCCTGAGGCAAAAGAAATATTTCACCGATTTCATCAATTGGCGTTTCGAGTATCTGTTTGCACTTACTGGCAAAGTTCCTGTATTGCTCATCAATCAGGGTAAGATTTCTTTTAATTGGCATCTCTATAAAATGTTCATCACCGTATGATTCAAACATAGTTTTCACTTTTGCCTTAAAAACGGATGCTATATATAATGAATCATTTGATCTGTGGGATACTGCAACATCTTCCTGGTCAGTATATATTAACACAAAACTATCAGGCTTTTTGCCCTCAGCAACAATTTTATTAAGTACTGGCAATGTAATAGACATATTAGCTATCTTCCCGAAAATAGAATATTGTTGCACAAGTATTAAACCATCCTCTCTCGGAGAATGAAGCACATAAGAGTCCTTTCTGTTTCTGTTGGATTTAACACGAAGCTTTACTTCAGGAAAAGCAATTGGAAAAAGGTATAATCGCTCAATAAAGGGATTTGTATCCGATACTCTTTCGAGGATAAAACCTTCCTGAATAAAAATACCCGAATTAAATTCAATATCCGAAGTTCCAAAGGTTACAATAAAAATATTTTTCTTTGCCTTAGCATCTATGTCAACATCTTTTTCCATGCGGCTTCAATTTTGATTTTCAGTTTTCCTGTATTTATTTCCTCTTCGTGTTCAGGAGTAAGTATTGTTGCATCAAAGCAGTTAAGAACCTCAGATGCTTCGGTCAAACCTGCAATTTCACGTTTCAAAGTGTCGGCATCATTTATATTCCAGCAGGCCTGAATTAACTTCACAGGTTTATCGCGGTCGGTAAGCACAAAATCACATTCCTTCTTTCCTTTAAAAAAATACAAACCTCGCTGAAACGGCATTTGCCTGCGAAGCCAGAGAAATATCAAATTCTCGAACATTTTACCATGATCATCATGATAGGAAAAGTTTAAGGCATTAACCATTCCGTTATCAATGAAATAGATTTTCCTGTCGGTGGCAAGTTCAGTTTTAAGCACTGAATGAGCATATTTTGCTAACCGCTGGGTAAAATAGACCGCTTCGAGTTGTCCGGCGAATTCATATAATATGTTCTTATCGGTTTTTAAGCCGGCCGATTTCATTTCATTGTAAATCTTGTTTATGGAGGTGGGCTTGCTTAAATTTGAAAGCATACGCTTCACGAAATAGTTGAGAACAGGGAGGTTGCGTACGTTATACCGCTCCACAACATCCTTGAAAAGCATTACATGGTAATATTCCTGGAGTATGTTCTCATAATAATTATAATCATTCAAAACAAGTTCAGGGAATCCGCCTTTGCCCATAAACTGATAAAAGCCATTGATAAGCTTTGCCTTGTTCCCGCTGATATAATAGTTGGTTTCAAGTTTTTTAAATTCACAATATTCTTTGAAGCCAAGAGGAAACACTTCGAATTGGATAGTTCTTCCCCTCAATGATGTGGCTATTTCAGTAGCAAGCAATCTGGAATTAGAGCCAGAAATAAAAATATTCCTGGTGACATTGTCATAAACCCTTCTCACAAACTGTTCCCAGCCGTCAGCCACCTGTATTTCATCCAGAAAGATATAAGTGTACTCCGGCAATATTCCGGGGAACAGCTCACGGTAAGCCTGGAGAATTAAATCAAATTCATCACTGCTTAGATGAAGCCGCTCGTCATCAAAATTTACAAAGAGGATATTTTCGGGTTTAGCAACTTTCTTTTTTATCAATTGATTAATAGTATCATAGAGCATAAAGGTTTTGCCACAGCGGCGCACGCCACACACCGAAATAATTTTACCTGAATCAACAGGAATAACCATATCGCGGGAGATGGAAGCAAGCGGGATACGCTGCTGAAATCCGAGTATCAGAGTTTTTAGTAATTCCTTCTTCCTTTTCATGCTAAATTTATTTTATATTTCCGGCATTTACAGACAAAAATATAATTTTATTTCCGGAATTACAAGAAAGAAGTCGCAAATACACTATGAGGCTAAGGGAATCAGAAACTAATTCTGACAAATCCAAAGAGACGGCCACCGGATGTAACTTTTCGGGTTTTGGGCCAAATTGCCATCTGGGTGTAGTCGCGTTTTTGGACAGATTTTCGCAAATTATTAAATTCAACATCTGAAATATTAATTTGCTTTTCCATTCCCATCCATTGTCCTGTTGTGAATAAATAGCCGGAAAACCCGCCAACTCTTAATATCATTTCCCGGTTTCCTGCTGTTTCACACATTTCATAAATGTGATCATAAGTTTCCAGAATATTACCGGCATCAATTATTTCCTCTTCCAATAAATTATTGTATTCTGTGCCTGCCAGGAATTTTGTATGTTCATTCACCCGCCAACAGAAATCCTCAATACCATTTTTCAGGTAATTTATCTTTTCCTCAGGCCATTTTGTTTGATATGTTTTACCAGTGTTTCGAGGATCGTTTTGAAACTTTCTTCTTTCCTGGGTTTCATTTTCAATATTGCGTTGTAACAATAATTCATCAACAATAATTTCAAATTCAGCACTGCAATTTGCCGGAATTGCCTCAACAAGGGTCTGCTGCCCTGGCTTGAACGACCAGCCTTTATGAAAAGCATCCAGTATCTGTACTTCGTACACATTGGCTTTTATATTTTCAAAATGTACGTCTCTTACCTTTAAAAAACGGGTTGATTTTTCATTTGCGTTTGAACCAAAAATTTGTTTATCAAGGGTTGTAAAATCAAACTTACCATACTTGTTTTGTAAGTCTTTGGGTTTAATATTTCCCATTACATCTTCAGTTAATAGATCATTGAAGATTAATGTTCTGAGTGCACCTTTAATACTGCTGCCAGGAATTGTAATACCTTTCAATGGAGTACGATATATCTCCTTTAATTGAGTGGAATTATGCTTGCTTGATTTCAGATTATCAATTCTTGAACACACTGTGTCAAGGTCATCTTCTACCCATCCCCTGCTTTTCAGCAATTCAACAAAGGCATTGCCCCCTCTGTCAATAGCAGCCACCCACTGGTGGAGGTTTTCTTCACCTAACAGCTTAAAAACTTTTTTCTCATCGATGATACCAATTTTATTACCCGATTGAATAAAGTCTATATTCCTGTTATAGGTTGTCCCGTTGCCAATATGCACCGGGGTTAAGGTTGTAAGTGTTGCCTTCATGAGCTAAATCTTTAACAATAAGCATTGACCATCCCTCCAGATCGGGTGAATTTCTTCATCATTCCAGGCTGGCTGCAAGTCTTCGTATTTCCCGTTCAATTCTATTGATGCTTTAAGCACACTACCCTCCCGGAACATATAAACAGATCTTTTTCGGAGGTGCATCAAATTTATATTTCCACTGCCAGCCATGTACCCGCCACGTTTTATCAGGTTCCAGGCACTTTCATCAAAGTCAATGGATGCATGTTCTTCTTTTGTAGGCAGAAACAACCCAAGCGATAAGAAACTACCATATCTGGAGTTTATTTGCAAGTTGAAATCTTGCTCGTTTGCAATGGTCTCAACAATAAAAAGTCCATTACCAACAGTACGATCGGTTCCGATGCCGTTTTCACCTAATAACCTGAGGGCCTCCATTACCTGTTGCTCTATTTCAGCATCATCAAATTCAGCTAAAAAGTAAAGGCCACAGTTTTCTTCAAAATAGATGCGGTCAATATAGAAGGGTGTACTGTCAGCCTCATCGCCTTCTTTTGGCACGCTTACCCTCTGCTGGACTTCAGATCTGAAAAAAGTAAGCAAGGTCTGCTCACCTTTATCGCCTTTTCGGGTAAATGTATTTTTGTTTTTACAGACAAATAGGCCGTCAGGTGTTATAAGATCAGGACTAATTAATATTTCACCGTCAGTGCAGTTAACGAAGTCTTCAAACACAGATTTTTCGAGGTATTCGATTTTCTTGACTTTTTTTGCTGCATTATCCTCATTGTTTTCACCGAAATATATCTTCCTTTTCAGTTGTGGTCTGGGCAGGAAATATTCATCCTTTGCATAAGGAAAGCAGGATGAAATCCGGAAACTGTTATGAAAGCGCTTTTCATCTTTCCACTCAGAAAACATGGAGAGTCCAACAGCATACAAGGCAGATTTCATTGAATCGGAATGATAAACCAGTTCAGATTTATCCAGTTCTTCGCGCCCCCGGCCAAAATGTACCGGACTTGAAAAGCGAAGCTTAATAGCTTTCAGCATAATTTCAGGATTTTAGTTTTTCAATCTGATCCTTAAATTTTTCCGTAATGTTTTCAGGCTTGGCGTCTTTCACCCCGTAATAACTGTCCGATTTTTTTTGGAGTATTTTTTCAATGTCGATTGAAACCTGACCGTAACCACGGCTTCCGCTACCGCCAAGGTAATCATCGCGCAACAGTTCAAGTGATTTAAACAGATTCTCAAACAACTCGCTTTCGTTGCCATCCTGTTCCCAGATATTCAAAACCATATTCAACCTGAATTTTGCACCGGCTGGGACCCTTTCAATCTGACGGGGGTTAGCAGCCGAAGTAATACGATCAATAACAACCTCTGTTTTACCTTCGGTATAGGGGATTTCTGTTTTTTCAAGCAGTTCCTCTGCATTAGACAGTTGACAATCCCTGACAATTAAACGGGATGGTTTTTGTCTCTCATTTGTTGCATTTCCAAATAAATTAGCTGAAAGGCCATTATCAGCTGGTCCATTTTTGACAGTTCCCATATTCACATCTTTTGTCGTTCCTAACGAAACCTCAAGCAATGACCTCATTTTACCTTTCAGAGAGCTTCCCGGGATAAATGGCTGGTTATTTAGCGGATTTCTTATTACTCCCTTATCAATTCCTCCAATTTGCATGGATGAATTGGTGCCGCCAATATGTAAACCGGTTTTAAGTGTCAAAGTGCCGGTTACCTCTATTTTTTTTAAAAGTTTATTAGCCATGATTAAATATTTTTGTGTTTAAGTTTTGTTATTCTTTATCACTATGAAACTTATGATAAGCCAACACAGCTTCCATAATATTCATTAAATGTTCAAAATGCTTTTCTCCAATTGTTAAGTTTTCCTTGTCAACAGAATCGGAAGCCATACAAAACAGTTGATAAAACAATTTAACACCTTCCTTTTTATGCCTTTTTACAGCATAGGCAAGTTTAGGCTTTAACAGCAGGAATGATGTTTTTTCGTTTTTATATCCGTTTAGCTGTATCCTTCTTAGTTCTCCAAATACATTTCGAATCTGCGAAGTTGTCAGGCCATCAGGATTACCTCGTTTATCATTTGGAGTTGCGAGAATTTTCCCCCATTCCGATGCTTTGGTAACAGCATTACTGTCAATGCCATTTTGCACCCAATTTTGAATTAATAGTTTATCAAACATATGCATGAGATTTAATTGTTATTACCTTGTTTCCATACTCGCCCATCTTGCTGCTATGGCAAGATATTGCAAAGCATGGTATTTTGTTTGTTTTATTGTTGGATCAGCCTGTCCTGTAAATATTTTTTCAACCCAGTTCTTAAGAAAATCTTTAACCGAATCTTCCTTTATTCTTTGGGTTGCCCGCTTAAAGCTGTACGCTGCCAACCAGATTACCTGGTAGTTTTTGAGTTTGTATTTGCCGGCAGAGTCATCGTAGAAGAAACCAGCCTGCTCCATCAGGCTATACATATCCGAAGCGAATCCTTCCGATAAACCAATCATTGTCAATGACTTTATTTCTTCTTTAAGTTTCAGCAGGTAGTCAAACTCATAATCCCAGTTAAAGGCAAATCCAAACAAGGAAAATGCGTTTTTTTCAATCATGCCATACTGGTGGTTTTTGGCATTCCTTTCTTCATTCGCGCTGAGTTCTGCAGCTTTCAGAATCGGAAATTTAGGATATACAAATGCAATACCAGCACTCAGGGTCAGTTCGGGATTATAGCAGGTCCATTCGCGGAACTTAATATTGATCTCATTGGCCATTTCTATGAGAATATCCCATTTCCCCACAATAAACAAATCATCGCCACCCGAATAGATAATTTGTGTAAATTGTTTAAAATCAGTATTCTCTTCCCAGATTTTATTCAAATACCCAGAAAAGAAATAATCTAATCCACGGCTCAGTGCAGAATACCGGCTGAACGAACGCATATCGGGCGAAAGACCCCGACGGAAAACAGCCCCCAGGTTATCTACATCCATGCGGAGAATTCCCAATCGGGTTAAATTAGGCGCTTTGAGGCGTTTTGATTTTTTTTCATCAGCAAAATCAACACCGGCTATTTCTTCAAATACCTTGGGAGTCCTATGCCATTTACTTTCAGGATACCTGTTTCCTCCATAGAATGAGAATCCATAAATATTATCAATGCCTTTCTGTGGCGTTTCCAGAAAGTTCAGTTCATTGATGGCAATGGCTCTGACCTTATCTGCAGATTTTTTTAACTGATTCCTATTTTCATCATTATCGAAGAACTGTCTGGGCACAAAATAATTGGAACTGTTCAACCCAATCACACTTAACTCATTGGCATTTTCAGGGAAATATGAAAGCGGTTCATCAGCATATACCCAATAGTCAAAGTCCCTGAGATGAACACCGAGTTCGATTTGTTGTTTGGTATAACTATTCAATTGATGTCCATCATAGTCGACTACTTTCCCTGTAATCTCCTCTCCGGTAATTTCATCTTTTTTAGCATCAGCTCCGGTATCACCTGGTGTAAAGAACATTTCGTAATTTTCTATGATAAGATTTTTGAACTGCTTTCCTTTCTTCAGGCTGATTTTCTGTGACAATCCTCCCCAAACGTCGCCAGTAGTTCTGTTGATTACCTTCCCAGGTTTAAAATAAAGTTCTTCTTCACCAAACTCTTCAAAATCAATAGATAGATAAAGATCAGTTTTATGATATTTAAACAATTGCCCGGTAATCAGCTTTTCAAATTTGTTAATCTTATCTTTTACATTTTCTGTGTTGGGGGCTAACAGGTAGAACGCCCCTCCTGTTTTATAAATGATATTGGCATCAAATAATTCCAATTCTTTTATTAAAAAATTAACAATATTGTCGATCAGCAGTTGCAGGTAAAATGATCTCCCCTTAAGATTTTTAACGGCACCTCTTGCGATAATACCATAAATATATTTTTGGATGCCAGATAAATCACCACCAACCAGCAAAAAGGGTTTTTGGTCACCTCCAGGCATTATGCCGCCATTTTTTTCCACATAGTCATGCAGGCAAACTGCAAATGCTGCAGTAGTCTTTAAATGATCGTATAGTGAAACATCTGGCAGATGCTGTGTGCTGCCCGGTATGCGACTGGTATATTTTTCAAGTAGAAAAAGCAGCGTTTCAGAAAATGTTTTAAAAGAAGATGTTTGAATAAACTTAACTTCGTTGGTAAATGCTTTCCATAAATTAACATAATCTGGAGTTGTTTCTTCCGTTTCATGTTTGAAGAAATTCTCATTCAATTGCATTTCTCTTAATGAAAGCCGAGATTTATATTCTGTTTTCCATGTCTCATTTTCACGATGTTTCATCGAAATACCCTCAAAAACACTGCGCATTCTGACATTTTTAAAACCGTCCCAACTCTTCTCTTCGAGTTCATCCTTCCAGGATTCATTATTTGTAGCCCTATCTGCTCCACTACTGTAATGATCAGCTTTTTGTATTATTAATTCAGCAGGTTCATTACCCGAAGGATTATGATGAATTGCTGACAAGCGCATAATACTATCAATTGTTCCTTCTTTTTCCTTTAAAAGAAGGCCCTTCAGGTGTGTTTCAAAATCCTTATAAAACTGGGCTGTCCAGAGTATGTGTTTGTGTGTTCGTTTGCCTTTTACTTTATGATCTTCCGGACAAAAAATATCCTCTAGCTTTTTTATGTCATCACTCAAAAGTCTGGATTCGGCAACAGTCCCTGAATCAGCCCTCTGGTAAAACTTCCCGATATCATGTAGCAATGCAGCTAAATAAATCCGTTCTCTGGTAGTTTGCATAAATTTTACAGTATTTCAAAGTTCATTAAATACAGCTTTTCGTCCTTCCTTTTGTTCGGGTTCCGGCTTGGGCTTGGTCACTATTCCGAAACCCAGACTAACGCTTTTGCCAAGACCAATATATTTAGGTATGAAAACATTAGAGGCAAACATAACATTAAAACCCAGCACAGTGCGTCCTTTAAGTTTTACATCCCGCGTTTCAGAAAGCGTTTTAATCTTTACAATAATAGGTTTATCCACCGTCCAATTTATCCCTTTTGCAAAGGCAAGGATGTTGGCAGTTAATATTTTCTCAAGCAATGCTACCTTTTCAGCAAGTCCATCAAGGGTCAGATAGGTTTCATAGTTTTGTTTATTGAGTGCTATCCAGTTTCTGATCGAATAATTAAATAACTTGTCCCAGACCTGCATAGTAAACTGGTTCATGTCCAGACGAAGAATTTTCATTTCCAGTTTCCGGTCGCTTATGATCAGATCCCAGCTGTTTTTCTCAAAAAACTTGTGAATTTCATCCACCCCCAGGTCAATACATTGAATAGCCGGTTTCCTGTTAATTGTTTTGTATTGAATCAAAGGATACTTGTAAAGCAGTTTATCATCGTCCAAATGATTGTGAAACAAAATATTATCACGGCCAACTTTATCAACAACCGCTCCCCTGAAAGCAGGTATTTCAAAATCTCTGATTTCGGTGTCAAATGTTACGGTTAATAATTTTATTTTTTTCATTATTAGATCATTTTGATTTTATGGTCAGATTGCAACTATGCTTAAACGAAAGCTCCTGTTACAGATTGAGTAATACTTTCATGTAAAACGTTGATTTTAAATAATTACATTCTGACTCTTTATTTAAGATGACCCGATTATTATCGATATTTTGTAATTGTACGCAATAAAGGTAGTACAAAAAATATTAGGTTCGGTTTCATCTTAATTAAAAATTGATGCTTTTGACTTTTCAAGATTAGCAAAAGCCTGCAGGTAATCCGGATTTACCTTTCCGGCCTCAAAATACCTCAGATCATGCTGCCTCACCTTCTCCATGCGCTTCTGTCCGATCTCCTCAATCAATTCCAACCTGCGCTCGTAATTGGTTTTGCCCATGGTTACTTTTAAAACTACCACCAGAAATTCAAGCACAAAGAGAATGGCAGTAACCAGGATGTAGAATCCCATCATATACCTATCGGTCTTCACAAGATCAAACATGGCTTTGATGCGCTGCAGCAAGGCATTGTTTTCGAAACCGGCCTGTGTCTGAGCGGCAGCCTTTTCCTGCTCGGTTAAAATCCGAAGTTGCAGATCTTCCAGTTCCTTTTTGGCCAGCAGGTAGTCTTGCTGAATGGTAACTGCATTGTCCAGCTTAAGCCTGGTAATGGCATGCACCCCTTTGATACCGCTTCCGGAGCTGCCGTCGGCCTCGCTCTCAGCCGTTTTCAGCGACTGTTGCCAGGCGGTATATTTCTCCTGAACTGTTTTCTCCAGGGCAAGCTTTTCATCATTGAAAGCGTGCTGAACCTGATTTTTCTTTTCGGTAATCAGTTGGTCCCGGTTAATTGTCATTTGCTGCGTAATGTCTTTGGCAAAGATCACCTCATCCAGAAAGGCCGATCCCAGGGCTGCCACCAGAAAAGCAAGCATCACCCTGAACGCAACCAGCCATTTGCTCCCGCTCGACATAACCACCAGCTTTTCAATGATAAAGATCATAGTTCCGGCAAGGAGACCGGCAAATATTGCCGTGTACAGCGGTTTCTCAAAAACCGCGTAAACCATCAGGAAACCGGTAATAAACCACATCAGGGTTGGTACAAAAACGGCCATTGCCAGTGCAGTCACTTTTTTCCTGCTGGGCGCCGTTTCGGATTTAAGCATCTGGTAATCATCGCCTGTAATGGTGCATGCAAATTTTAACATGTTTTCCGTGTTTAAGGTTAAACAAAAAGTCCGGTGTTTCCTGCAATCAGTTTTTCTTCCTGGTAGGCTTCGGTACCACGGATAAAGCCGTCGCGGTATTGATACACCCCAATCATTACATATCCCTGGTCGATATCAGCCAGCGCAATCTCGGCTTCCAACTCATGAATGTTGGCTTTCATGGCATTGATCTGGTTGTCTAGTTGCCTGATCAGGCGATCCGACATCCCCTCCACATTGATGCGGTGGTTTTCCAGTTTCAGGATTTCCTGCCTGGCCTGATCTATTTTCAGGTGCAGATTGTACCTGAAATCCGCCTTCATACTCAGGATTTTGTTTTCCAGTAGTTCAGCGGCATGACCGTTGTAGCCATCCTCAAAACCCTTGCGGAAGAAATCCTGCTCCAGGTAAGTCTTCAGGCTGTAGGCATCTTCAGCCGGTTTTCCGGTAGCTTCCGCCGGAGGCTGGTTGTTAACAAACAGGTCCTCAAGAACATTGATGTCGTCGCCGGCCATAGCACCGGTACCGGGGTTGGAGTCAGTTGCAGCGGGGGCGCTGTTTGATCTTCCGAAAATATTTGAAAACCAGCTCATACTTTTTTGTTTTAAGGTTAGACATTAAAAACAGGCACTTTGTATTTTGCATGCCCCACCTGATGGCAGCGGGCGCACAGGGTAATCATGTTGGCGGCATCGTATTTCCAGGGTTTGCGGAAATCACCGGTTCTCCTGGTTAAATGATATTGGCGGTGATGCACTTCAAGTCCGTAAGATGAACCACAATTCCGGCAGCGGTAGCCATCCCTTTTAAGGATCTGCTTTCTTCTTTCCAGCCATTGTGCGGTTCGAAGCAGTTCACTGTAATTTCTGGTTGATTCCGTTTCAGTTCTCATTTGATCCTTAATTCTATTTGTTGATGAAGCAAAGTTGCAAACCCTGAATGCAGTCTTTTTGCATCAGATTAACTTTATTGGTTTTTTTGCAAAAGTTTTAGTGAATGCTGTTCAGCAGCCTTTAATTGATTTTTTTCAAATGCTTCTGTGATTACTTTATTGATCAGTTGGTGCGCCTCGCCCCTGTTAAAAGAAACACCAGTATTTTTAACTGCTTTCTCAAGCGCTTCAATAAGTAACTGCCGCGATTCTTCCTTTACGATGTGTTCTGAATAAAAGCAACAATGATAAGTACGGTCAGCCAGCAGCGTGCGTGACGCTGCGTGATAAATTCTGAGACCATTCAGAAAAGTATGGGTATGGCCTTGTCCCACATCTTCTTTAATAATAATTCCCTCAGCAAATCTGATGGCATTGAAATACGCATTGTTTGCAGCAGAAACATAAGCCTGCGTGAGAAATGCATTCGCCTGCGCAGAGTATGTTACCCCGGTGCTTGAAACAATATTTGAAAGGCTGATCATTGCATTGTTTGTTGTCATAACAGTGTTTTTTCAGAGTTTTGAATTATTCAGAAAATCTTTAAATACTTGTGCTCTCGCCTGATTATTCACCGTTTTTTTTGTTTTAAACGGTCTGTTCTTTGCAGCAGATTTCAGATCATCTGATTTCTCCAGATTTTGAAGAATCATATTGGTAATGATTATCTCTGTTTCAAGATCTGAGGTGACTTTCACCGGCTCCGGTGAATGAAACTTCTGAATGACTTTTCCATCTCTGAGAATGTTAAAAGCCCGGATAAGTCTTTCCCCACCCTCAACCTGATAGATTACCTGGTAATGCAGCAGGCTGAGTGATTTCTCTGTTGATAACAGAAATACTTTACTGGTTTTCATATTATACAGGTTTAATAAAATTCGATTCCAATACTTTCTGCCCAGGCAACAACTGTTTTATAGCTTTGCTCATAGTATGATGCATCGAGCAACTCAGTAATTTTTATTCTCGCCTGTTCCTCATCAAAATACTTGCGCTCTTTTCCTGCCCCTTCCCGGAGCATATCCATCAACCCTTCCAGCACCATATTGTATGATACTTCACGTGAGTAACCGGTAAGCGATGTTATGGATGCATCGTAAATGAGATTCCCTTTCTGGTCATACACGAGCAGAGAGGTAAGAAAATTGCAGGCAATTCCCCTGGCTACTCCTTCAACAATTTTAAGGCTACCGGCCCGGCGAAGACCAGCAATATAAGTAAGCCCCGAGTTGGCTTCAAAATGCCCTTTAACAATCAGGCCGGTTTCATTGTCGATTTTTGTGTCCGACTTTTTTACAAGGTTCGTGGAATGTGTCATGGGTCTCTGATTTTGATTTGTTGACGATGCAAAGATTCAACCTGAAAATGCAGTCTTTCTGCACTCAATATTTTTTGTCTGAATTATTTTTATTCCGCTTATCAATTGTTCATTAAACTTAAGTCTCACCAATGTTTTAAGGTCTATTGTCCTGCATTCAAGGCAGGAAACCAGGCCGAAACCTTCATTGGTGATCAAATAATGAGGCACTGGCACCCATGTTTCAAACTGATATGTCAGCTCAAAACTTGTTTTATTGAGCCTTTCGCCGGGAATGGTAAGGGCTTGCATGTTTTTTAGTTTATCAAATACCTCATTGGCATGATCAAGGAAATCCTGTTTATTGGTAAAGCGGTTGAGGGTCGCTTTGGAAAAGAAGGTCATATGATCATCCAATAATGATGACATGGCATCCAGATCCATGTTCAAAAATGCTTCCCTGAATTTTCCGGTCAATATTTTTTCGGTCATATTTGTGAATTTGCTGCAACAAAACTACCTTTACAAAATGCAGTCTTTTTGCATTAATACATTTCATTATGCCAGTAGGAAAAAATGCCGGTTACCGCTACAGAATTATTGATCAGGCCTTGACCAACAGGCACAAACGTTGGAGATATACTGATCTGATTGAGCATGTTTCTGAAAAACTTGCTGAAGAGTATGATATTTATAAAGGGATCAGTAAACGGCAATTCGACGATGATTTAAGGATTATGCGGAAAGACTTTCCGGAAGGTTATGGAGCGCCTATTGTCAGAAAAGATGGTGATATTTATTATGAAGACCCGGACTTTTCGATCAACAATAATCCCCTGAACGATACAGATATCGAGAACCTGAAGGAAGTGCTCAGGCTGATCAGGCCTTTCCGGGCCCTGCCCCAGCTTATGGAACTGGAGACCATCATTGGCAAGGTTCAGGGAGCCATCAGTCAGCATATGGGAGATGAAATCATCTCTATGGATCATAATCCACAGGCCAAAGGATTGCATTTCATTGAGCGTCTCTACAAAATAATCAAAGAAGAGAATGTCGTTTCTGTACTTTACAGACCATTTATGAGAGAAACGGAAACAAACTTCATCATTCACCCATTTCTGATCAAAGAATACAACAACCGTTGGTTCTTGCAGGGTTGGGTTCCGGAAACGGGTAAGTACATCAATCTTGCGCTTGACAGGATTATAGAAATTATAAATCTTAACGAAAAGTCCGATAAATCCAAAAGGAAGAAACTGATGGACCTGCAGAAAAAGATTGTAGGCATCTCATTTGTTGAAGGGGAAAAACCTCAGTCTATCCGGCTTTGGTTCAATCATCTGCAGGCGCCCTATATCAAAACCAAGCCCTTACATCCTGGTCAGAAAATTGTTGAGGAAACTCAAAGCGGAATTGTTATATCCCTGAATCTGGTTCTCAACTTTGAACTGGAACAATTAATCCTGAGCTATGGCGAAAGAGTGAAAGTTCTGGAACCCGATTCTCTCGCTGAAAAGATTGCTTCAAGAATAAAAGCATCTGCTGAAAATTATAAATAGGCCTCAGTTACTTCGTTGCATCCGCGATTCCCTCAACCCTGCTTCGCGTCCTTACTCCTTGCAGGTGTTCAAGTGTTCAGGTGTGCTGGTGTTCCGGTTGCTTCGAGATGTAATAATGTGGAAATATGAAAATATGGAAATGCAGTTCAACTATTCATGGTAAAATAGCCGGCACAAGTTCCCGGCAAAGGTGCTGGAACAGATTATAACCTATTGTGACCTATTCCCGGCAAAATGGCCGGGACAGATTGTTCCATAATGTGCCCTAATCCCGGCAGAGTAGCCGGGACAAGTTGTGTCTTTTGTGGTTCAATAATTCACCAGGCAAACTCTATGGCAAGCGTCCGGAGACGTGCGAACTGGGATTCCAATATGAAATGCTGCTTATATACCTATAAAACAATCTGTTTAGAAATTGAAAATTAGAACTTTGAAATTCCGCAAGGCCGGGTATTCGGGTGTTCGGGTGTTCGGGTGTTCGGGTGTTCAAGTGTTCTGGGTGTTTCGCAATATTCCAATGTGGAAATCCCGCCTTTTGCGGGACAAGTCATAAAAATATGAAAATGAAAAACCAATGATTTCAATGCAAGCACCCTTCCTCAACAAAAATGCCCCGCCCATGCGGAGCATTCTCGTTTTGTATTTGTGTCGGCCGGCCTGTGACAGTCCCGGAAAAGACCTGCCCTAAGGGCTGAATAAGCCCGGCGTATGCTCAGAAGCGGTAACCCACAGAGAACCGGATTACCCTGTTCTTTGAAGTTGCACCACCATCCTGGTAGCTTGAAATATTGGAAAGGCCCAGGTCATAGTTGGCACCGATCAGGAAGGATCCGAACTCAAGGCCGGCGCCAAAGGTTGCGCCCATCTCCAGCCGTTTCAGATCATCCTCATCTTCATCGCTGCCCCATTTAATATCTTCTTCTTCCGTTACTTTCTCGCCCATATATTCTGCAGTTGCTTTCATCTTGCCACTGATGCCCAAACCGAGGTAAGGACCGGCAACGCCAAACAGTTTCACGCCATCGGCCAGCTCAGCGGAGGCTTTCAGGGTAAGGGGAATGTCAATGTAGTACAATGAGGCTTTTGCTTCCACACTGGCTCCCATAAAGGTGTCGGAATACTTCATTCCCTTGGTGGTGAACAATATTCCTGGTTCAAATGAGAGGACATCGGTAATAGGAACATCCACCGACAGTCCGGCATGGAAACCGGGAAGCATTTCGAAATCATCGCTGTAGGTATCCTCATCATCTTTTTCAAGCATGTTTGAGAGGTTAAAACCGGCTTTCAGGGCTACCGACTGCGCATTGGACTGGAGGTAAAAAAAGCTACCCATAACGATCAAAACAATCCTGATTGATTTTTTCATATAATACTGATATTAAGTGAATAAAGATTCTACTCATAAGGCTTTTCGAATTCCGCCTCTTACTCTTTTCAATGGATTTTCAGACTTCTCCAGCAAAATAGTGATTGGTACGGGACTGTTATTCAGGAATTTTAGAATGATTGATTAAGAAAAATCTAAGAAACAAATAGCTGGCAATGGTATTGAACGACAAATATAAAGAAAAAGTGTTTTTAATAATCACATAAAATTTTCAGAATTATTCATTTTTACCGGTTAAATCGCGATGTGATGATGTGAAAATATGGAAATGTGGAAATGTCAGGTGTTCAAGTGTTCTAGTGTTCAGGTGTTTAAGTTTAATTTAAAAATTAACTCCGCTGAGCTCCCTTCGGTCGGTTCAAAGATTCAAGGATTAAGAAGTAGGTAGAAAGTAGTATGTAGTTAAGTGTTATATTACTACTGGTTACTTCTAATTCCCTATTTTAAATCGATGTTTGTTTTTGTCTGCCTATTGCCAGGATTTAAAAATTTTTTGTAGTCTTTTGTGTCGCGATCGCTATCGGGATCGTGATAAAAAATTCAAGGATAATATTGGCCCGGAATTTCCGCTGCGGCCCTCTGCGAAAACCTCAGCGTTCTCCGCGGTTTTTTTACCGCAAAGGGCGCAGAGAAGTCGCAAAGGTCGCGGAGAGGTCCCTGGCTGCCTGTTTTCTTTACGCCATTTTTGGTTGGCCGGTCTTATCTCAATTTATATTCAGTGGTATTGTTAAACACCTCTCCCATACAGTTTCAACAATAGAAATGGAAAGAAGCCCACTATAATGAAATTCAATTTTTATTTTTCTTTGTAATCCCAGTGCCGTCAGGCAGTGCGAAAAATTTTCAACTTTCGCAAAAGCGGCCTTCTAAAGTTGACCTTCCAAAACCAATTTTCAAAGAATTGGATGAATTGCTATGAAATGAAACAATGGTCAAGTTTAGGCAGTCGCGTTGCGAATGCGAGGCCCCGCGGCCTGAGCGGATAAAAAGCCAGAAGCCAACAGTTCAGGCTGACATCATTTACCATTGATTGGAACATCAGTAGAAAGAAGACTTAACAAGTTGAAGCGTATCCGCACGGATAATCACTTATTCCCAACGGATTATCATTTTTTACTTCTTCTACTTTTTGCTTGACCAAAAAGTAGCAAAAAGTCAAGGCTTCCCAAAAATGGCTGAAAACAGGCGAGCGTTTTGGCAGGAATCCTGAAAATACACCGCGCTTCACTTGGTGTATTCGCAAAAGAGGCTGTAATCATTCTGTTAGCACATAATGAAACAGCCTCTATGCGGGATTATCCCGACTAAATCAATAGGAATATGTCCAATACTTATAGCTGATTCCAATAACCTATTGATTAAGTCGGGCTTAAGAAACGAAGGTTGTTACATTCTCCCGCTGCTTAAAACCGATGTACAAAAATCACCCGTGCATCTCCAACCATCATCGCAAACGTTTCTTCTTTATTTTATGCTGCCTGTTTTCTTAACCCGTAACTTTTCAACAATACGTAATATTTATTAACAAAAGGCCTGATTTG